>WLWI01001551.1_pt1 | contig 19897 bp, 7 predicted proteins | sample 6701501 | NCBI WGS metagenome assembly WLWI01 (sample SAMN12718690, study PRJNA515312) | sponge metagenome | isolation source: marine sponge | host: Mycale hentscheli | place: New Zealand: South Island, Marlborough, Capsize Point | collected 2014-11-01 | reverse complement strand
CGCGGCGTGCGTAATATCGAGAAAAGATCGATCGATTTCTTAAAAATGTATTGTTTCAAGCCTACGGAAGGGAACGGTTAGGTCTATTATAGCAGGAACGACTAAAGCTGCGACGATAAAACTTGGAAAGCTAAATATCTGGACGCCCACAACTCCGTAAGTGCAAAAAAAAAATTCGAAGGTGCCGCGTTGTGCCTGGTTTTCCTATAGACGGTCACAAATATAGCCTGGGAGTGAAATATCTCACAATATCACTCTGATGAGTGTAATAAGTTGTTTATTCCACACTAGATATCTTCACTGCTGTAGTTAGTAGTTAGTACTAGAGGACAGGTAACTCACCTCTTCAACTATTTGTCCATATGAGTATTTAGTGAAGAGCAAGATGGACAATACCACCATTCTTCTTGTTTTTGAAATGCTTTCTCTGCAACATATTATTTTGAATGAATTTTCTTTTCGCACTGTAATACTCAAGCATTGGTTCTTCTTCAATTATTTGCAGCAGCAACAAACATACAATTTTTCTTTTCTGATACCATTTTTTCTGTCAGCTTTGCCAGCAGGAAATGGAGACATAAACATGTTCTGTAGTGTCTGCATCAAGTGCCCCCTCCTTGAATTTTGATCATATTTAAGATATTCTGGGCTCAATCCATTTTGAATTGCAACTGCAAATGTATTCGCTATTGCAAATAGTCCACACTCTGATGAACCTTTCTGATGCTGAGTCTTAACATATTTGATTGTGTGTTGTTTTACGCTGGGGGGAGGGGGGGTGGGGGGGTGGAGATTTTGTGGAGTCACAAAAATATTATAGCTGCATGAAGGTGGTGAATTATGACTATGAAACATTATTAGATGAAAGCTCAGACAAACTATTACAAATTGCTATTGAACGACCAAAACTATATAGTCATGATTTTGAAAAATTGTTTGACATTTTAAAAGAAACTAGCAGTAGAGTAATTAAGCTATAGTTTTTAGAGTATTAGTGGAGGAAACTAAATATAGGGGGGAGGGAAATCCCACGGCTCCGCATAGTCTGTATGAAACCCTGATGTAGTGAGTGTACTACTTAGTAAATAGCAAGAAGCTTTGTCTCTTATGCTTTTCTGGTTCCTGCTGAGGCTGTCTCTGTGTTTACAGCAAAATGTGGGAGTAATCCTGACTCGAAGGCATACTCGTGCAGTAAGTGCCAGTACACTACTCCGGTGGGTCGGGGGAATAGGCAGAGCTAAGAGTGGGGGAGGCCTTACCCTAGGGGTGGAGCTCTTGTCTCCTAGGATGGTTATGGGTGGGACATCTCACCCTTAGGGCCTCACTTTCGGGTGAGGAATTGTCGTGTGGAGCCGTGTATATCTCTTATTTATTACCTCCACTTTACTAGATCTAAGAAGTAAATGTTTACACTAACTCACAGTACATAGTGGTATATGTATATTAATTATATTTTACTAGTTTACAGAGTTATCCAAGATACACTCACATAATACAATTGATGGAGGTACTGAATGACCATATACGTTCAAACAAAAATTATAAAGTTATCTTCATTATGAATTATTATTAAGAGGAAAAGCAACTGTTTACCATAAACATTGCCTGTCTGATTTAGCTACTAAGGGCGGAAGTCTCAGACGACAATCGAGAGGCCAGTCTTACAACCTGATTCAGTAGAGGTTGACCTAGTGTTAGCATTTCCCTCTACAAATTAAAAAAATATTGATTTCTTCCTTACAAGTCTTTAATCTGCAGAACTTGTACTTTGAAAAAACAAATACAAATAAAGGCAAAGTAATAAATTATACTTTTTGAATTAATGTAAGATAAAAGGAGTGTAATCTGCTTTGCTCAACTCCTTAATAAAATTAAAATTATGTAATGTAACTATGTAAAAGTCAATCATATAGATACATCGAGTAGTTTCTGAAGTGTTCATCTAATACACAATATACCAATTGTTATATCCTTTAACTTACATTTAATAGTTATTACCTGATGTGTCCAAGTTATGGTGATGTTGTTGTTTGATTCTACATTAATCCTTATAGTACGATTACTAAATCTGATTAGAATGCAAAAATCGAATATGTGTAGGTGTAATACATATAGTATGTGCGAATAAAAATAAAAAGATTAAAATAGTAATGAGAGAATTTAACTATCAGTAGACACTGCATATACCTCGTGGATTAATGAATAATCTATCAACAATAATTCTATGATTACTGTAGTTAAATTTTCTAATTTTAATTTCATATTCTGTTTCTTTGTTAAGTTCATTACATTTGATTGTTTGCTGATATATAGAACAGTTTACGGATGGAGAAGTGTCAATGACATAATCTTTAAAATCATAAACTTGGGACTTGTTTTGAATCTCTATGATTATATCAAATGTGACCTGTTTATTTATACTTTGTCTTTTGAAACATTGCAATTCTGACATATGTGACAGGCTCTGGGAAAACCAGGCATTTCTGGCAAACCAAAAAATATGAGTTTTTTATGTTAATAAAAAGCTACAATTTATCTCAACTTAGTGCTAAAATACTGGAGGGTAAAACCTTGACTCGCACAGAAACTGGCAGTTGAACTGGGCTGTATTCAGCAAAGCAATTGAACTATAGATATCGTGAAAACATAAATTGAATTTCCACTTCCGGTATAATTAATGTTTCCGTATACTTAACGGCGTACTCCGCATACGCAATTAAATTGTGAAGCCGCTTTAAACGAAGTTGCGTAGAGTTCTTTTTTAGCTTTCAAAGCGTCTCGGAGCCTGTCTTGTCGGAATCCTTGGCTACTCTACTCGATGTAGTAGTACACTTTCAGCCAGAGGTAAGCTGTAGATTGCATGCAATAGTCTCAAAGCTATGCCGTTTTTTTAGCTGCATGTTTGAAACTCCACCCATTCCCCGTTTATTGTACTTCGAAAACGAGAGGGAATAAAAAGTTTCCACGGCACGCTTGAGGTTTTTTAAGTTGTTTTGACATTTGAAATTTGGCATAGACTTAGAGTAAGGGTCACTAAGACTAATTCTGCAAAAAACAAAAATAGGAGAAAGAAAGAATTTTTCCGATGACTTCGTTCTCTCAATTTCAATTTTATGCCTGGTTTTCCCAGAGCCTGTCACATATCTGAAAGAAATACAAGTATTTCATAATTTCCATAATTATTACAATGAGAAGTAAATATGTACATTAATATACATTATATATAAAATTAAATTATTTATGATGCATTCTCTGTAGTTTTAGATTAATATTAAATATTTATTCATGTTAAGTCATTAAAATATATAGCCAGCAATTATAAATTATTTATTTACTCATTGATTGGTAATCTATAATATTATGTTAAAACAGTTAGTTCACACTTTACGAGAATAGATACAATTACCTTTATAGTTTGTTGATAGAGACAATGAACTATTTAGTAAACTTTTTCCACACCAAATTTGGGAGATATTTCTTGTTAAGAGATTTTCTGTACTAATGCAAGCTATGGTAGTGTAATTATTCTGTGTTTGATTAAGTTGTAGCACAATGGTGAGTATTATTACAAGTCCATTATGTAAGGAATCAGTGGTAGTTAAATTGAATGGTAAATTGATTGTCTTTATATCTGTATATCCAGCTATTATAGAAAAGATTTCTTCGAGAAGTGGTAAAAGCTGATGTAGTCAGTCACTAAAGAAAGTATTAGGGCTCCAAGAGGTCTTTAAAGATGAACAGTTGTGCTGTTTTCTGAGGAATTTTTTAGACATACTAGCTAAGTGATATCGTGCTTTCAATTTGGTATTGATGTCTGAGAGATTGTTTATAAATTTTGATTTTGAAATAAGTTAACAGAACAGAAGTAGGTTGTCTAATTATTGCCATTGACTGTTGTTTCCCCACATTCAAATTAAAAAGTACAGTCCTTTTCTTATTATATACATTTTCTGCACTGTTTTACTATTGGTGTAAAAATAGCCATGCCAAAATTACCTAATCAAATAGTTTTGGACTACATATCTTTATCACTAATAAATTAAATAATTATTCATGTTTAATCATAAAAATTTAGCCAGTAAATATAAATTATTTATCTACTCATTGATTGCTACTCTATTTTTACAATAATTATATTAAACGAGTTTGTTTAGACAATCAGGGAATAGTATTATTACAAATAATTGACAATAGACTTACGTCCATGATTAGTTGATAGAGATAGTGAAGCATTCAGTAAACTTCTTCCACACCAAATTCGAGAGATATTTCTTGTTAAGAGATTTTCTGTACTAATACAAGCTATTGTAGTGTAATTATTCTGTTCTCGATTATGTTGTAACACACTGTCTAATATTATGACAAGTCCATAATGTAAAGAATCAGGGGTAGTTAAATTGAATGGTAAATGGATATTCTCTACATCTGTATATCTAGCTATTGGAGTTGTGTTAGAGTTGATCCACCAGAATACTCCTGCTGATCTGTTGGCTTGACAACTGAACACAATATCTCCAGGACATTTTGAGTTCCATGAATTTGGATCAGATGTCAATGTCACTCTATCACTTCCATTCACTGCCACAAAATATGTCAATATAATTGTAGTTCACATTTAGCATCACTTAGTTCAATTCAATAGCTTACCTGCTGATAGTAGTAGTTCTGCAAAGAGAATATAGGGCACAAACATTATCAAATTAGTGGTATAGCAAATGAATGCAATATCAGTGATAGTTAAAAACAAGTTAAAAAAGAGTAAACAGGATGGATGCCATATATAGATGTGGATGGTAGCTACCTCGAATATATATATAGTCTGAGAAAAATAGCTGGATGCAATGCCTATTTCATATTTGCTAATTTGAATAAAAAACATTTCTAGAGATGTTAAATTTGTTATCAATAACCAGGGGGGGATTTCAAGATCAAACTTGTTTATTTGCAAAGAAACTAATAAAAGTAAGCAAAAGAAAAAAGATATTGCCACAGAGGGCTATTGCTTTATAGAAAATATTTCTTCAAGAAGTGGTAAAAGCTGATGTAGTCAGTCACTAAATAAAGTATTAGGGCTCCGAGAGGTCTTTTAAGATGAACAGTTGTGCTGTATTCAGAGGAATTTTTTAGACATACTAGCTAAGTGATATCGTGCTTTCAATTTGGTATTGATGTAGCTGAGAGATTATTTATAAATTTTGATTTTGAAATAAGTTAACAGAACAGAAGTAGGTTGACTAATTATTGCCATTGACTGTTGTTCCCCACATTCAAAAAGAAAGTACAGTCCTTTATAATGTAACATAAACTTGCATACTCTTACCTACTTTTAAGTATTTCATGTGAGTTAAGTCTTTGAAATACACCATTAAAATCTTATATATCATCAATTGTTAATCGTACCTACATGAATAGTGGGACTATGTCGTGACCCATAATAAGTGTCATTAGGAGTCATCATCGTTTACAGCTTCGGTGAAATCACAATTTTGTTAGTTTCACTTTTTGCAATAATTTTCAATGTGTTATTATTCAACACTAACTTATCCAAGGCGTGAACAACATATTAAAATCTGAACTAAGAAGAGTAATTTTGGGGAAAAAATCAACTAAAAATATTTGTTTGTTTGATATTTACAGCTATTTATTCCTGTTCTAGTCAGCACTTGGTAGTCGTAAATGAAGTGCAATACTTCACTCATTGAATCAAACTAAATGTAAGAGAAGAGCTATTGCTAAAGTGGGCTTATCTTAAAAACAGATTTCTTCAAAAAATGGTAAAAGCTGATGTATAGTCAGTCACTGAACAGAGTATTACACTGTAAAAATGGAAGTGTGCATAGCACACAAAATACTCAGCACACCTTAGGTGTGCACAACATAAAGTATTTCTAGCACACTTTTTATGGTATCGAGTGTGTGCGTTAAGCATTCCTGTATTTTGGTGTGTTAAATAACAAGTGTGTTTTGTGCACCTCAACTGACTTTGTTTTTTAACTCAGTGAGCATGTTAGGATAGACAATATTGGCTCTTCAGAAGAAAGCTCGACTTCACTTGAACAAATCCTATCAGTGACTGCAAGGTTTGAAATATATTAGGCTTCTCATATCCTCAAAAATTATATTAATCATTTATAGAACAAGTGCTAAGAACATTTGGAATATATTGTATATTAATAACTGCACATACTAAGGTCTTTTCATTAGCTTTAACATTTTAATTATATTCATAATTTACCCACATGAAATGTAGCAAAGTCATTGCTACTTAATGCAATTTTCCTTCCAAGTATCACTGGTCAGATAAAGAAAGAATAGAAGCCAGAAGGTCAATCAAGAACTTCAGAACATTCTTCTGGATTTTGGGTCATATCATGTCATAATGTTAATAAGTTACTTATGAGTTACTAATTCTAACCTGAAATTGATCTATCTATGAACCAGATTTATTCATTTACACCAGTGCTTTGCGAGCACATTTTAATAAATAACATAGAGTTATTTGTATGGTGAAATTAATTTTGTATATTGACACCTCTGCTGTAGCTATATTATTAGTTTATATAGTACATGTGTTGACTCCATTTGCTTAAAACTGAAACACAATACTAAAAGTACAATAGATTTTCTAAAATACAATGAAAACTTTGATGTCGTTCACCCTTAGCTACTTAAGTGTAAAACAACATGTTTATGGTGCAATCTGTGCCAGGTGGTTGTATTTAAAATGGGAATTCTTTAATTTTTTTGGACATGAAATTATAATTATCTTCAATTTTTATAGAATTGACTGAAACAAGTGAAATGAAAGCCCTACCATACGTAGTTTGGTTATAAACTTAATGATATAGGTATTATAGAGTTTAATAATAATATTGTACCAAAGATATTACATCATGTTCATTATTATAAAAGATTTATACGTCCACACATAATACATTATATATTTCCTAAAGTTCACGGTTAAAATTCTCACATGCATATTTAGCATTTAATGAGTCCAGATTGTTGTGCCATATATGAATTATTCCTGAATTAAGAGTTATTGGCATTATTTATATTTTTATCATGATGATTTAATTTTTTTTTAAATTATTCAAATCGATCTACCACAAGACATTGGTAATTGCATTAAGACATTATGAAGCAATTCTGATAGTGAGAGTTATAATATTATATTCATTGTCTGAATCCCATAAGTTCTTCTCAAAAAGTTGAAACATCGGGTTAAGTTTTAATTGACATAATAGTGGTTGGTTGAATTAGAAAATTTCCTATTATTATATTCATGTAAGTTATACAACTAAAAGTATTTTAACTTCAAATATCAATCATAATGATCCATTTGGCACTTTAGCTTTGTTATTTTGAATGCATAACAACTCAACTACAAAGTGATTGAAAGACAAAATCAGTTCATTATTTTTATGTACAAGTGACTATGTGATATTACTATTATATTTATTCTTTCTTATGATAATTTTAAAAAAATGTGTGCCAATATAACATCCTTGATAATAATATTGTCTGTGATTCCAGACAACAGTTGAACTCTCAACATTAACTATCTCGAACTGAATGTATGTATCTGTCTCTGTCATTCCTTACCTGTATCATTCGTAATCTAGTTTCGTTCTAATGCGTCCCTTTACCTCTCAATCCTGTATCACCGTGTAATGATATTCATTGCGGTCTTGTAACCAAACATGACCGCAATGTGTCAGAGTGTATAAATGTATGTATGTAAGTAAGATAAATTGTTGTTCACCTCTGTCTAGCCTGGGACACGATACCCTCTCAGGACGTGCGCGCTTTTTGGCTCCACTATCTCAAGGCTGTAAGCTATTTAGGCCAACGGCTGCGCGGTGGTGTTTGAGTCTCGTCTGACAAGTGGGCGCCTGGTCCTTCGCGCATGCGACCTCTGTGGTTTGGGGAGCACACACCCTCAACATTGCTAACGACGCTTTACAGACCAGTCCTGATCACAATTTACCAACCATGCTCAGCTCACAAATAATTCATGAATATGTACACCATCATTGTTGTTACTAGCAAGTGTATTACTAATGATGTGCAACAGCACAAATGATGAGTGAGCTGGATGGACTGGAATTTACATTTGAATGTTAGCTATTTGTTAGTTAAATGTGTTTGGTGTAATATATTTGTGTTATTCTCTTCATTTTGCCTCATCCACTTACACATTATAATTGGTGAGCTAGTGAAGAAAGCGAGACACTATCAGGGGTAACACAATCAAAAGTTGGGGATATTTTTTTATTTGTTTGCTGGTGAGAGAATGGAGCACACGAGACAATATGACTGGGTATATGTTGTAACAGTAGTCACTAGCCACTCTAGCTAACTTAACAGGTTTTTTTCATAAAAATCTCGTCGACTATTTATTGGCACAAAAACTAAAGTGCGCACATGACACAGATCACATGAGACAAAATTGGTAACATGCCTACAAGAGAAGAACCAAAGAATGAAGACTTGAACATTGTAGGACAAAGGACATTTCATATTGTATAGACTTGTAAATTAATTTGTAATACTATGCATGCACACCCCTTAGAATCATATTTCCTGTACACCTCATCTTACCCATTTATGTTTCATCATGCAGCTTCGTTTCAATTGTGTTGTTCCCTAGACCTATATATTCACAGGTACACCTTTGTAAGGTCATTCTTCACTTAACTAACTTTTCTGATATTTATATTATAATTTAACCTTAATTAAAAAGAGATTAATTTGTCTAAGGACAAGGAAAGGAGGAAGAATCTGGTGGCAGCTTTACCACTGCGGAGAGATAGTCTCTAAGGAGTTACTTCTTCGCAGACATAAGCTTATGAGCTACACCTAGCACCCACAACGTTACAATAAGCAATATAGTACACTAAATCCTGATAAAAAAAATCAGGGCTATTATAGAATCATAGAAAGCTTATTAAGTTGACTGGGTGTGACAGATTAATAATGATTTAATCCACCTGTTGCAACTTTTTTTTAAATTAAATCTAATTTATCCAAAAATTCATGCTCTGTTTTAAGTTGGGCTTATTCGTGAGTGTGTTTAGAATGGAGTATTTAAAGTGTGAATTAATTTCATATTTTTTTGTTGGTGTTATGTTAATCCAAGTGAGGCTTAAACATGATGAATTTTTAATGAAGTGCATAGCATTATGAGGACAGCTTCAAAACTAGTTAATTAATTCAAATTGTTGGTGTTAATCCTCCGCATGCATGCTCGAGAGGGTTATAGTAGTCATCTTGTATGTCTGTTTGTCTATCATGCTCTGATTTTGGATATTGATGAAAATTAACTGTCGATTGAGGCATGAACTTGCTTTGAAAGACGATTTATAAGACCTTTTATTGTGCTAATTTTTCAAATTTCGGACTGATTTTTGAGAAAAAACAGACTGTCAGATCCACATAGGTACAAGCTTTTGTAGGTAACCCCCTATTGTCTTTTTGTAATCTCTTGAGCAAATAATTTATTTTTCTGCCTGCTGTAATTTTGGCCTTATGCAGAAAAGTTAACTGAGTGCTGGAATTCTGAAGTTTCGTGTTGAAACTATATACCGGTGGAAGTCTCCTGCATGTTTAGCTACTTCTTTTACGAAGGCAGCAACTAGCTACATCTACAGTTTCATTGCTTAAGTTGTATTGATATCTAACTATGGAATAGCCAAATACATTATTTATTCGGTCCGAGAAATGATTGTTTTAGTTAGCTCATGTATAGTTAGCGCTGAGGGCTTGCCCTTTGGTGGATTCATTGCTTTTGTTCTCATGGTCATTAATATGTATCAATAATTTTGTTGTTTTGAATGAGATGTGATCAATACGTGTAAATAGAATAGTTGAAATACTTTTCTTAGTGCAATAATAAGAAAAAGGTATTAACTGCAACTCTGCACAAGTGATATCTTAATACCTCTCAGAGTGTTGTATTGTAACACTTTACCCAGTGTTATGGCAACTGGCTGAAGTGTTAATATCTCCATATATACTGACAATACTCAGTGGAGTACAACTGCTACACTTCATTATTAATAATGCAGCTTCCTTCCCCTATACACTATCTTTTTTTCCTGTGCATTTACAAACTTTTCTTCTCATGTTTCTGGGTAAAGTATTACTCTCCATTGTCTAAAGCAACATTGCTCTAGCCAAATACGATAACAGGGAAAATGGACTGTCACTATTATACCTGAGGTAGTAATCTTGGTTACAAAAAAGTGAGCAGTGAGCAAGTTTTCAAAGCTACACTACATCTTTGCTTGCCTCTACATACTTTGTTACACAAAATGGATTTATATGCCAGATGTGGTAGACCCACGCCCACCACATTCATATAAACTATTGCATGCAAACTTATCACTCGTTCATCCTATTTCACGCACACCTGCCTTTCCTGTATTTTCTGTATTCACCCTTCCGTTTCCTGTATCACCTAATCATCGCGCATGTTCGGCTGGTTTACTATATATTGGCCAGTCTGGCGTACGCCCCTTTAGTTGTACCTCATGCTGGCTATTCTCCGTGTCACCAATCCTTAGCAGATTCAGACCCTGTGAACTTCGGGTTGTGGAAGGCCTGAACGCCTTGGGGATAGCTAAATTAGTGCAACCCTGGTGGCAGCACTCCGAGCGTCCCGTGCCGTCCCACCACAGTTGGTGGCAGCGGTGTTCGAGACGTACTCACTCATCGAATTATCTACGCCCTTATCTGAGTTCTCCTTCTCCGCTGTTCCAGACGTTGATTCACCAGAGGGTGACATCTGTCAAGAAATCCCTGATTCTCTGGTGTAGAGGGTTTCCGCCGTGCCCCTTCCACTTCGAGTTCTTAATCCACTTCTTTCAGCAGTCTGCCCTGCTTCGTTCTACACGTTCTAAGTCTTTGGCTACCCCCAAGAGATCATCCTTCATTCATCGAACGCAAGTTATTATGTTTCTATTAACGCACCTGTAGTTGTTTCATCTTGTCCCACCACAGCCAGCAGAAAGCAAGATTGAATTATACATAAAACCATTGTATATATGCCTATCAGGCCCATAGCCAATTGTTTGAATAGTGGTGTTCGGATTTAAAAATACAATTTTGTTTCCTTTGTTTTTTTCTTCTGTGATTAGGTTACAAAAGAAATGCACCTAAGCTAACAATGCCTTACCTTTATGGTTTTGGAACACTGTTGATGAGCAACAGGCAGTAAACTGTTAGTGCTATATCATTCTTGAGAAACCAGGCTCCAACTTTCAGGGTGAGAGCTGTACACAAACAGTGAACATCATTCATACAATAAGTTAGTTAAATAAGTACATTACACCACACTGTATAAAGAATAGATATAAACATGCTTGCTTTACTCACGTCGTTATGAAAGTTAGGTATTTTATCTAAAGAGCTTATCGTTTACCTAGTAGTTTCAACTTGGACTACACATTTATTATACAGAGTGTGAAGTATGTATATCCAGGGAAATAGCTAGATATGTATAGACTCTCATTACAGGTTTTGGACATAATTGAACAGTTGATGATGTTCCACAAGTTAAATGCTGTGTGGCTAAATCATTTGGTTCCCATCACTTAAAGGGGGGTTTAGACCAAAACCACGAACCCTCCAAGGCAGTGAAGCATATGCAGCACTTTGACTATTCAAATCATAAAAATTGAAAATACTTGAGAAAATTTGCTTTTTTCAAAAATGGGCTAATGTCAATGATTGAAGGAGACTAGAGAGCTTATCACACAGTTGGCTATACATTGTTTATACACACTAGTTGTAAAAATAAGAACTAAAAAGTATGCCCAAATTGAGAATGGTGATTCTACACCCCTAAATTACTACGATGAAAATTTTCTGCCTTGAATGAAGTGAATACAACTGTATCCGCTCCTGTTTACGTAATGATGTTAAAGGACAAACAAACACCATACTTTTACTGTGTTGCTATAGATTACACTTGGGCTTTAGAAAATCTGTCAATTGTTGGAATGATTTAGCTCAAATTTGTATTCAATTCCAGTAAAACACAAGCATGCATATGATCAAGGTTACTACAGAGGATAATTGGCGAGCAAGCAAAGCTAGTGAGACAGTAGGTTAGATAAAATTACTGCAGTTGAGTAGCATAGGTGTTTGTGGACACTGTGTCTGGTAATTCAGATAAACAGAATGGATTCAGATGCTACTGAAGTAACCACTAATTGAGATAAAAATTGATGGCTTCAGATGCTACCGAAGTAACCACTAATTGAGAATAAAAATTGATGGCTTCAGATGCTACTGAAGTAACCACTAATTGAGAATTATAATTGTACTATTTCTACTATGTACAGACTCGCTAACCATTTTGTGCTCCAGCACTAGTATTATTATATTAACTGTGTGGAGCTATAGACGGAGCTATATCTGCCACATTGATTGTTTCCAAATTATCAAAATGGCAGGCATAGCACCGTAGGACTATCCAATTAAAGAGCAACTGTACCATACTATATGTGTACTAGCAATTATTTGGCCAACTATGATCAGGAATGAATGATATATAGATACCCTAGAGCAGGTAATGGACAAGGCAAGACATAGAAAAAAGAGCTGATATAATCATATTAATAAGGCACTCCAGAACTCCCTGAATAGTAGGTCTAGATGGTTCAATAGTAAGTGTTTGGTATGCGACCAACCTTTAGAGGGTTCGAACTGACACTGTACCCAACACTTATTTTCACTTGTTTTTCAGAATCAGATTATGAAGACCCTTTACCTTTCTGTGGAGCTCGTGAATTATTTATGAAAACACACAGGTGGTCATATAGTCTCATAAACCAGACCCTTTACCTAATCGCTACGCTGGGAAAGGGTCTGGTGTCCATCGTGCACCAATCTCGTTACCTCGTCCAGAATCTGAAGGAGAATCCTTTCTATGCATAGCTTATGGAGGAGATACGGTTTTAACCTTTTACATGGGCGTTGCACAACTTTCACGTGTGAATTTTGAACGTTAGATGTCGCCACTGCGTTCGATCTGGTATTGTATATCCTATAGCTGCTGCAACTGGGAAAATCACCGCAGCTTTAGTAGCATTTGTGGTCATTACTGCAAACCTAATGAAATTGGTACACAATGAACATCAGACCCTTTCCCGTCTGGCTAGTGAGACTGGTGGTCATGTTGGCCTCGTCTGACACACAAGCATATTATTGGCGAGCGAGCGAAGTGAGTGAGACGCTATCAGGGGTAACTCAATTGAAAATTAGGGATATATGTGGGCACATACATATGTCATTTGTACTTGACCTTCGCGTTTTTGTTAGTTCGGTAGTCGACCCCGTCCCAAACTTCACTAAACAGAATCCTCTGGTTTATTGATTATTACTCATATCACCCTAGAAATTGAATTGTTTATCGTTTTAAATTATTTTGCGGGTGCAGTTAAAACTTGAAAACCTACCGGAGTTCCATTTCTATTCGAGTTTGTGGCGGTGGTAATTCAATGCGCTATTTGTCATGATTATAAGCCGTACGCAATAGTATTTACTTGTAAATTCATTGTCCACTAGACTAACCAAGAAGGTAAGTCTTGTGTAGTAATGTCCAGTTGTGTGAATGTATTGTGGGTTACAGCTACTAAATAATATCAATTTCAATAACGTGTATTGTTTTGTTGTTGTTGTTGTTGTTCTCAATTCAAACAGTTGTGGCGAGTGGTTATTATGGCAATGAAATACCTTTACCGTATAAACGTAATTAAAAAACTCGACGCTATTTTTAGTAGCTTTGAGTGTTAGAAGTTAAAATCAATCATATGACTAGGCTCGCTGTGCTCAAGCACATCACTAGTTATACAGATAGGTATTTTCCCAAACTTTAACTGAACTTATCCTAGAATCAGCTTCACTCTTTTCCTCACTCATTAAACTATGATAAATTAGATAGCTTAACACCTACAAATAACATCAGTGTTCTGATGAAATAGCTGGCATATATGACACATAAAGAGTACTAAAAATTCAAACACTCAATTTGGACTTACAAATACTTAATTCCAAGATACTACTTCGACGCTTAGTCCATCCAACAGTATTTTAGTCAGAGATTTCCGGTAAGAAATGATAACCGGAAGGGCATGTACCGAAGGTAAAAAAACCGCACATACATACAGAAGGTAAATGCGCAGGCGCAATCAATTTTGAATTGGGCGCGGCAATGACACCAGTCACACTTTACATCCAAGAATAAATAATATCCTGGCATATTTTGCAAACCCGTGGCGTAAAATTAGTGCATTTTGCATCCTCACACTAAATCTCCTAATGAAATACGGCACCTCTGCACTAAAGAGTGACTCTTTGTAATCCGGAACGTTCCCACACCACTGCTTGCTGTGAGGAAAGGCCTGTTTTTCCTGTGAGTAGGAGCTATTCTTGCATGGCTCGCTGTCCCTGCTTAGTGCACAGGCATCCTGGCTCTGCCAGGTGAACCACCAGTGGTTGCAAGAGAATTTGAATTTGCACGTTGTCTGGAACGAGGGAATGAAGTAAAAAGGGTTTCCCTGGACGGCACATACCCTGAAGGTTCTGAAGGAACAGATAAAGCTACTATCAGAAAAAGGTCAAAAAATTTGGAGTACAGGTAAGATATAAAAAAAGATCAGAGAATTCTCAGCCAACTAGCTAAGTTAATAAAAGCTGTCTAGCTCTCTATATTGTAGGTTTTAACTATCCTTGCAAGTTGTAACTGAAAACCCCCCCAGATTTTTCAAGCATGTCATGATGACTGTACTGTCATCATGGTATGTTTGAAAGATTGAATCCTTCGATTTGTTCTATTTGTGGTTGACTTTCTTGAATATGTTTGGACATCCTCTGTAAAACTAAAACTAAAATTAATTTTAGTTACACCTAATACATTTTTGTAAACGAACCAAAACTAAATTTCACATAGGATGATAACTAAAAACTAAAACTAAAAGTCATAGAGTTCTTGAATAAAATAAAAATAAAGTATTTTTTCATCAAAACTAAAAATAAATAGCTAACTATTTGTAGTGACATCTCTGAAACCCTTTACCCAATCGTTTCTTCGTACCTGAGTAATTGCTTGGCTAAGACAAACTGTTGGACAGCAGTCTGTGGTTGCTCGACTATCTAGCCTAGCCCAAGCCCCCTCCCTTAGCACGTGCATGTGAAATCATTCAGTCTCCTGCTGTATTTGCTCTCCGTTCAGTAGAGACTAGCCACAGGGTAATAATAATTATTTCGAAAACTAAATTATTGTACTCCTGTCAAAAAAAACAAAAAAAGCTAAAAATCCAGCTAGCAGTATGGTGGAACACAAAAACTAAATTGAAGTCTGCATTTGAAAAACAAAAACTATCTAAAATATGACTTGAATTTAAAAATAATAAATTCTAAAAAACCAAAAAACTAAAACTAGAATTGAAATTAGTACATTGGAAAAACCAAAACAAAAACTAAAATTGTAATCTCTGTTAGTGAAAAACTAAAAATAAAATTAATCTTGGAATATTTTTTATCAAGAAACTAAAACTAAAACTGAAATGTAAATGTTCAACCAAAACAACATTAGTAGAAACTACTGCAGTGAAGATATCTAGCCTAGAAAACAAACCCACTTATTATACTAGTCAGAATGATAAGCAGATATTTCACACTCAGGTTTCATTTTTATTCCCTCGCTAGCTGTGGGTTGGTAGTTTGGTACTTGGCCAGCCGGGATCGAACGGTGCAGACATAAGGGAAGGATCTTTTTATTTCACAGACTTATACAATATAATATTTACTACAGTCAGTGTAAGATATGGCAAAAAATTTCAAGAGCTAGCAAAAGAATTTTGAAGAGCAGGCAAATGTATTTTCAAGACACAGCTACACACTAACCGATTCAACAATAATTCAAATTCATACGAGACTGATCATTTTGAGCATGCACGTGACTACAAAAATCAATCAAGTTAAATGTCCAACAAAGTCACTACACAATATATTGGGAGGTATTTCAAATGCACGCATAAGTATTTTCACGAGCCAAAGGCAAATTAAGATACAAGTATGTCAGTGAAATATTATAGTCATTAGTGTACATATGACAGGTGTCGTAAGTTGTTTATTGTACATTGGATATTTAGCCAAAACAGTAAAACAGTCAACCCAACGCCATTCATTGTGGCTAAGAAATTTTGAGTGGGAAAGGACAGAAAATTAGAGAGATCAATATCGAAGTCTCTGATTATCAATACCTTATTATAATTTAGTATTCAAGGAGCCCAAAGATGATTCAAGAAGAGAGAGGTTCGACTCAGAGCCTAGAGGATCGTGATGAAGTCCACGGTTGGTCTCAAGCTCAACCGAGAGAAGTTCAGAATTGACTTTGACTAATGATGGATTTAACAGATACATAGTTGTGAATGCATAGGGCGATTTAAAAGAGACTTCGGAATTGACTATTTCACTGTTTAACCATGTTTCACATAATGCTAATATGGTGGGGGAGTAGGTCCTGAGACTAATAGGTGCAGATCATCCATTTGGGATAGTAGGCTTCTACAATTTGCATAGTAGACAGACAATAGCTTGTTTAGTTTAGGACTCACAGATAAAGGGTTGGAGATATCGGCCTCTAGTTTATAGTTATTGCAAGCACGGGAGTGATGACGACTGGATGGATAAAAAAGGCTTGGGATATCGCTCGAGTAGTCAGAGTTTAGTGAATAGTCCACGAATGGCAGACATTAGCCATGCACTGGACGCCTTAGCTAAGCTTTGACATTCTTCATTTAGGGATAAAAATATATGCAATATGCCAGTAAACGGGTTATTAACTGGTTCACTTTGTTAACACAGAACTCTATGGATGACAGAAGTTATAACGACTCTTATTACAATAGTTGGTTTATGATTTCTACAAATAAGTGCAATCTATAAATTGAAGGTGTGTTTGTGTGAAATATGTGTATTAGAGGGTGCTCTGCACATATCTTGATCTGTTGTTGCTTTATGCGTTAATGATAATCAGAAAAATTATAGCCTCTTGAAATGAAAGTCAACAAGACAGTAATTTTTGTGACACTATCAAAAACAATATACATTACTGAAGGTTATCTACCAATAAATATGAACAGCTATAGGTAAAGAAGGAAAAATATGCCTACCTCAAGTGATCAGATCAAGTTGAGCTTGAAGTGATACAGTAGTTTGAACCATTACCAACATACACAACTGTTCTATTCTGCATGCATTTTATATTCATTTTCACCAATTAAAACAGCTCTTTTTTAATTAACAATTACATGTACTAATGTGCCGCATCAGTGGCATACTTAAAACTACATTCCCATTACCACAACTGAAGAACGACCACTATTCGGGTTCTAACCTCTTTCACCACTGAATAGTCCAGCCCACCCAGCAGCCACAAGTGTCTGGATCAGCCATACTGTCAAGATAATAATGCAATCTCTTCCCAAACTGGGTTCAATCAGCTCATCAGAAATGTCATTATAACTTACTGATATTATTTCTACTACTCTTTTCATGGAACCTTCTAACTCCTCTTGGCATAAGAAAGCTTGATCCACTCATTTTCAAAAATTCTTCAGAGTTTGCACTCAGAAACAACTTCTCATGTGTGAATCGTAGTGTTTTCATACCATTGTGGCTAATCTTACTTCCTGAGTAGCTAGCTACTATAAATTATCACATTATCATTTCTCAGTTTCATATAACTGCAATTTTCTTATGAATAAAACAAACCCTCAGGAATGTTAATTGTGAGTGCTGCCGAGTCTCTTTGTAATGTGGTCTGTAGGTACAAGTTCCAGGGCATAATCTAGACTTCAGGCCTTTATGTAGAACTTATGATTGCTCCATTCTCACTAGAACTTCTTTGGTTCTCTGGCTGTGTTCTGGAACAGTGTTGAGATGGTGTCAATTACATAGCACCTGACCTGTTTGAGTTTCTATTACATATGCCTTGGTATGTCTTCCAACTCTAGCTCCACAGGCTGATCTTCTGATGTGATCCAAACCTGAGTAGTGATTGGTAAGGGTGAGTGATCTTGAACTCTGTGCCTCTTGTTGTAGCTATCAAAAAAGATTATGTTTGAATCTTTATTTTTCTGTCAAAATTCCTGTAAGTATGGCCATTTAGGAACTAGTAGCTGCCTTGATTGTGGAATAGGGAATAGTCGTCCTGATTTTTTTTCTCACGCAGAATTTTTGCTGGTGACAGGCTGCACCAAAGTAAAGGTGTTGATATATAACTAAGTAAAGCCAAATGCGAACCCTCTGACATCCTTGCCTTCGTTGTCTTAACAAAGCATTCCACCTGCTCATTGATCTGAGGAAATTTAGGATTACTTGTACCAGCTGGATCTATCAAGCAATACGCATGCGCACATTTTTGATGTCATGTATATGTAGCTGCAGCGCATGTATTCTGCCTCAAACATTATCATTTGGAGGCCCTTACAATATCATTGAATTTTGCGGACGCAGTTAGGTCTTACAAACTTACCGAGTTAATTTTCGATTCAAATTAGTAGCGATAGTAATTTATCTTGGCTAATGCTGTGCTTGTCCTAGGTATATGCCCTACACAGCAGTACTGCTCTTACTTGAAAATCCATTGTCCAATAGTCAAGTCACAAAGTAAAGTATTGTGTTGTTGTGTCAAGTGAACCAGTGTGTTTGAAATTGTTAAGTTACAGGTACTGCTTAGCTAAAGAATAACACAAAAGTAAACATTTAACTAACAAATACATAAATTAACTGCCACACATTTTTAAACTACTACAGCAGTAAAGTTAATGTTAGGCTCTAAACTGTGCAGTAATTCCGTAGAAATCTTTTTGTCTGCTTGTTTGTTTCTTTTGTTATTATTGCGGTTGACCTTGTACTCCACTAAATAATTACCGATCTTTACCCATATCAATTAGGTTGTCTCTGACATATCTGAATGTTAGGTCTTTGTATTAGTTAGTTAAATGTTTACTTTTGTGTTAATACAACAATTTCAAATGCACCGATTCACTTGACACAGATAACTTACTATCACTACTAATTTCAATAGAAAAAGAACTCGATAAGTTTGTATAATATTAACTGCCACATCTTTTGGCTACTACAGTAAAGAGTAAAGTTAGGGTTAGGACTGTGCAGTAATTCCTTAGAAATTTGTTTCTTTAGTTGTCAGTTTTTTTTTGTTTTTGTTTTTTTAAATCAAACAGTTGTGGCAAGTACTATGGCATTGAAACCCTTTACCATATGTAAACAAAAAGTCTATGCCTTTTTAGTAGCTGGAGTGCTCTTTGCCAGGAACTACTGGTTAATTAGAATGGCTTATTTTAGCTATATAATACTTGGTCGCTACATGGCCACTTGTAGCTTATTCTTTTTTTTATAAAAGGACTGAATGATGCTTCTCTCATAAAGTGAATAGGAGCTAAACATTAACTTCAGGAAAACTAAATAAATGCAGCGTTTTTGTTATTAATTTTTGCATGCAGATTTTCTGAAGGCAAAAATCAATTTTTATCATATTAATTTAGCTACCTTGTTTGAATTACTGGTGCACAATGGCTCGCTCGCCATTTGCGCTGAAGCACACCATGATGTAGTATAAATGATAATTGGCGAGCGAGCGTAGCGAGCGAGACACTTACAGGGGTAAAAATGAAAAAATTGGGGATGTTTGTTGGCGAGCGAGCGAAGCGAGCGAGCGAAGCGAGCGAGACACTATCAGGGGTAACTCAATCGAGATTTCGCTATATTTATTTATCTGTTTATGGGGTACGTGAGACTTCTGTTTTCGCCCGCGCTTCTAATTACGTAAGTTAGGTAAAGCGTTCACAGTTCCAGTATT
>WLWI01001550.1_pt1 | contig 19897 bp, 8 predicted proteins | sample 6701501 | NCBI WGS metagenome assembly WLWI01 (sample SAMN12718690, study PRJNA515312) | sponge metagenome | isolation source: marine sponge | host: Mycale hentscheli | place: New Zealand: South Island, Marlborough, Capsize Point | collected 2014-11-01 | reverse complement strand
AGTTGGAGAGTAGTATCTTCGGGAGGTACTTGCAGTTTGTAGATAGGTAGAATAGTCTTGCAAGGAGAGGATCTGTAGTTAGAACACATAGCAACCGAATGCGTGGGCGGTGTGCGGCCACCCTTAATATACAAGTGCTACTTTCCCATAACAATGTGAACTGCTTAAAACCATATGTGCATAATTGGAAGCCAATAATACTGTGAACATTTCACTCCCTCTTAATCCGTGCTTTTATCCAAGGCTGAGAAAGAAATTGTGAAGTGATAAATTAGATGAGGAAAAAAATTCAACGAATAAAAAGAATTAATTCTGTATTGTTTAAAAAACCTGCGAAAGAGAGAGAATGCAATTATTATTATTATTATTATTGTTATTATTATTATTATTATTATTATTATTAGTATTATTATTATATTATTATTATTATTATTATTTTCAGAGGCTGAAGATAGCAGTCGAGTTATCTGACAAAGGCGCGGAGGGTCGGTCATACTGCAGTATAGGCAACTGTCTGCGAGCCATGGTGCAGCCGGACAAGTCCCTGGAGTGCTACAAGAGGGTAAGGATACAAACTGCCTTCATGGCATCACTTCTATAGCTTCCAGTCATGCAAGTGCTCATAAAGTGAGGAGATAGAGCAGGACTAGTTGTTGTGGTCTTGTATCTGGGTTCCTCCATTCAACAGAATAAAGGACTTCGAAGTGTTTCTTGTGTTCTCATACGAGATTTGCAAAATTCTTTATATACGGCAGACATTTTACATATGACATGTGTAGATACAGTATTACACAATTGCCTGCCGCACAACTAAGCTGCTCGCCAGGTGTGCAGCTGGTAAAATGTGATCTCTGGAGCAAAGATGCGCCTGAGTGATCACTTTACCGGAGAAGAGAGAGAGGGAGTGGATATTGTGTGTTATTGATTGTCCTGTGGAATGCAAGCACACGGATGTGCTCGGCTATTATTTATATTTGTGCTGATTAATCAGGCAAGGAGCTTGAAAAGATATGACTAATTTCAATGTGTTAATTACTGACATTTTATGAGCTCTTAGTGAAAAAAAGAATACATCTCTTCATCTGATTTTTTTTTGCCACATAAAATCACAACTTGTACATATAATCAGTTCATGTTGTTGTTTTTGGCATAACTCAATTAAATGTTTCAGTAATGAGGCAAAATATTATTGTTGTGTTTGTCATGTGTTTTTTCTTCGTATATTAGGGCCTGTCCATCGCTAGGGAGTTGGAGGATGAGATGGGAGAAGCAGTCGTGAGTGGGAACATCGGCATGGCTCAGGAGATGCTGTGCAACCTTGACTCCGCCCAGGAACACTACAAACAAGTACGTATGACAAGAAGATGCCTAGAGCCTCGGCAACTTGAGGAAGTAAAGTAGATTTGGAGTAAAATAATATACAAATAGATTGGTAAAACAATTGAGTAGGAATAGAATAAAAATAATTTTAATTAAATAAACTAAACACTATGATGTCACTGAGCGAAGCTAATAATAGCAAACAACTGATAAACAATTCATCATTATTTACACCCCTCAAAGATATTTTTTTCATTGTAAATATTGCATGACAATATTTTCATACAATACAACCTCTGTTGTGTGTCTCCAATGTGTAGCTGTATGCTTTGCATTCATGTTGTGTTTCTCTGGTTCTTTGTAGCAATTAGACTCCATGAAATCGCAGGAGAACCTCTACGGCGAGGCCATGGCTCTGGACAACCTGGCTCGCACGTACGAGTACTTGGCGAACATCACAAAAGCGTACGAGTCTTTAGAGAACGTAAGACATTGTTGTTATTGTGGAGACATCTACTTGTGTTGCTGTTGGTTCTTTAGTTGAGTTACATAGTAATGGCAAGAAAGTCATTCTTTGTATACGGTACTAAGACAACGCTCCGTTGGTGTTAGGTTTAGCACATCGTAAAAATGCGTGACAACATATTTGATTATCTTGTGAAACGCTATGTTCATACTGTGTTTATGTCGGTATGGCAACTAGGATCACATGATAGACTGTGCCACAAATGCTAGTATGTTACTGTCACAAAATAAGGACTTCAATAAGAACGTTCAGAAGCACTGCAACCTTCATCAATAATAATATTATGGTTTTGTCTAAAAAGTGTTGATTTCGTGGTGGTTGTTAAGTGTGTGGGGGCAAGGTGAGTAATGCCGCCAAGCTCTGATCCATCCACTCCTCCACAGTAACCCAGTGTGGCCTGCCGCACAAGAAGAATATGATCAAACAATGAAGCATCTTCTCTAATGACTCCCAGTGTCTGTGTAGTCCCTCCTCCCTCCTCCACATGCCCCACCCCTCGTGTGTGTGTGTGTGTGTTGGAGCATCTTTTCTCTTGCAGTTCTTGCTAGTCTGTTATGAATCAATTTGTATGTATTCACAAGGCAGTTTGGGTATATCAGGTTACCTGGTAATACGTGTCATGAGAAAGAATTGGCTATTATTTCCAGTGATATGCTTGAGGGCAGTAGATTCATGGATGTGGGGTAGCTGCTATGGGTTGATTATTGTTTAATACATCATAAACATACGAGACAACATGAGATAGTGATTCCAGTGGCTGATACTTCATTGAGCAACAATTTTGCTTAGAAGATATACAACTCTGCCTGTCCAAATTCAATGCCCTTTTAGTACCAGTATCAATTTGCATTAATTGAGAAGAATGTTTTAAATGTGGAAATGTGAAGTTGCATGCAAATCATATTTTGTTGTTGTTTTTTGTTTTGTTTTTTCCAAAATCACTAGAAATGTTACTAATTTTGAATAGTGGCCCATCTAAAAATAGAAACAGCCACGGCATCCCACTTGTAGTGCTGCGATATTCTGATAAAGTTTTTTTTGCTCATGTAAGTAATACACTAAATGTCAGTAGCAATTTCACTGTTGTTATTCGTAAAAATACTTAAAATTTAGACTTGCTATTGAAAAATATATATTTTAAAAACACAATAACCTTAGGCAATCACAGCCTAGTTGTTGTTATTCATGGCTCAAATTCATCAGTTGTGGTCAGTGGGCATGCCTTAATCATGAATATCATTAAATATGTTATATGTGTAGATTACAGAAATGCAAACTCCTAGGCAATTTCTCACATATTGGATAGAATAATGTTATTGCTAATTATGTCTCGAGTCAGGAGGAAGAAACAAAGTGGTGGCTTTTCTTTGATTACTTTATCTGTTATAGTTAAGTCTTTTGCATCAACTTGTTACAAAAGAATTATTGGGTTGAAAAGCTACGGGTTTCTCTGATTTATCGGTCTTTGTTTGAAGTCCTAGAAGATTACTAGATAATAGCCTCAAGACTGCGCTTACTTTGTCCCAAAAAATAAATCAATAAATAAATAAAAGCAGTTTTGGAGACTCTGTTTTAGTTAGATCTTTGCAGAACTCAAACCAAGACAAAATAATAAAGTCAAGCTTATTGTAGCCAGCCCACACAGATATAGTGATATTTGGTGATGTACAAAAACAAAGACAGCAACCACACCTCATAATTATGAAGCACATGGTTTTATTAAGCAACTCGTAGTGGTTGGGTAAAGGGTTAGCACAAGAGACTGTAATATAATATTTGAAATTTGGCTTGCTCGTAGTTTTTAAAACAGCAGTGATTGTTAGCTGAAAACCTGGGATCCAGCAAAAAATAGTATGATTACATTTAGAGAAGTTTCATTCTTTCAACTCGGACAATATATTTAAAAAAAATTTTTGGAATTTAATTGAACTCGAATAAAACCAGTAAATCGAACATAATTTCTGTTATGTGATTGTTTCTAATCTATCAATAATTTTAATCAATAACTATAATATTGTCTGTTCATTTTTTCTGTTGGTAGACAGTGAATTCTCAACAAAAAAAAAACCTTAAAAGATGTACTTTATGCTTTGTTAATTTAAGTAATTAGTTTCATAACTTGTTTGTGTCTGCTCAGAAAGTCAAAAGTTTGTTTCAAAGTCAATTTAATGTCAGTATCCAAAAATGAAGTGGTCAAACTTAAGTCTTTTGTTTGTTTTGTCACAGCTTCTGGCTTTACAGAAGAAGCTGAAGCAACACGAGGAGGTAGAAGATGTCACAGTACGCTTGAACAAGCTCAATGAAATCCGAGGAGGGACTCCCAAGCACCCTGTGGGGGGAGGAGCCAGCAGCAGCATGGCAGTGACAGGAAGTGGAGTCACTTCCTCCTCCGGAGGAGGAGCCAGTGCTGCCATTTGGAAAAAGTTAAAGGGAGGGAAGAAGAAAAAGCAGAGGAATTTGACTGCCCCAGAGATAAGTACCGAAGAAGTGGCTGAAGCAGCTTTACAAAATAGCGCACAAAATAATTTATCAATGGCGAAAAGTCGAGAGGGTGGCAAGAGCGAAGCAGACACAAGCAAAAAGGAAAGTGGTGGAAAAGACGCTGCTGGGAAGGGGAAAGGAATTTTTGGCCGAAAGCAAACCAAAGAGAAATCCAGCCCTACCAATCGGGATGCAAAGAGGAAGAGTAGAGATGTTTCAGAAATGACGAAGAAAGGTGAGGTTGTACTAAGAAATGACTTGGTTATGACTCCGAGCGACTCTGACGATGTTGGCCTCAGCCAAAGAAGCAGCCACTCCCTCTCACAGACGAGCACAACTGCAGCGGACTTGATGGGGTCTCCTGCTCTGAGTAACAGACCCACAAACCCCATCGTCCTGGAAGTCCTTGACTTGTCACAGTCTTCAGGCAAACATCCAACATCTTCTTCCTCATCGGCTCTCCTTCCTCAAACCAACTTCAATGAAGACCATTGCAGCACACAGTCATCATCAGACACTGGCGCCTTGAACCCAGCTAGTCAAACCGAGGCAGAACCCCTCAATTCACAGGAGGAAAGCCGCAATAGTTTAGCATGGGACAGAGAGAGTGGAGTGGCCAAGGGGCTTGGTAGACAGGAGGAGGAAGACACGGAATATAACGACAATTTTCACTCTTATCTCCAAGGCTCTGCTGAACTCTATAAAGAATTTGGATCTACGCAACACAAATTGAACCTGAAGAAAGTGCAAGAGTTTTTGGAGTCCAGCAAAGAAATGAATCCTGTGGATCTAAGACTGCTTCAAGACTGGGATGGCTGGATCGCGGCAGTTAGAGAGATAGTGTAAGTTATTTGGATATATATGATATTATATACATACATATGTATAAACACACACACACATATATATATATATATATATATATATTATATAGTTTGAGTGAAATACAGTGTGCTTTTAAATACACCATACATGCTTTAACTAGTTAGTCAAGAGTGTGTTCAGATTAACTTTGATACCTATAAGAGATGTGTAAATGTGATTTAAAACTGCAACTTGCAGATATTTTCTTCCGGTTTAATAAGCAATATATATATATATTTATTTATTATTATTATAAATAAACAATAATATAATAAATGATGATAATTAATAATTGTAACTTATTATAATAAAACTTTTAAATAAAATAAAAATAAAATAAAATAATAATAAATATATAGTTAAGCTTAAAATGAGCCAGTATTGCCTGAATATTTATTTGCAATTGTCTGTTGTTGTTTTTTCTTGTTGTTGCCTTGTTTGTTAATTCACATTCCTGGCTTAAAATATGATATAATGTCCATTTTTATAATTCTATCAACTATTTCAGAATTCCATCAACTTCAAAAGAATCCAAGCTCATCTGAAGTGCTGTCAAAATTTCTTCAGAAACCTTTCTAATCAAACTTATTTGCAAGGGGTGCATCCCACGTTTTTGTTTCGTCTTTACAACCTTATATTACTGCATCCTTGTTTTATGATTAATGATGAAATCAATGTCCATATGAATCACTGCATGTTTTATTAGTTTATATTGTGCTGATTTGATCATTCTCAAGTTCACTTATTGCCTTGTAAGATTGTCAATTGTGTGATTAACTAAATCGTTATCAATTATTTTCTTATTCCTCTATTAGCTACCAATGCCAAGAGAAGTACTGGTTGTGCTTGCATAGCTAGCTATATTACTCTTTGATGTATTATTCAGTTCTAATACTCAAACATTTTTTTAATGATTTCAATAAGGACAATAAAAATGAAGGGTTTTTGTTGGTTTTTTACCATCTGCTTTTCATTCATCTTAGCAGTATTATTTCCAGCTATTTATTTATGTCAATGTCTATTTAGCAAAGTAATTTTACTCTTTGGGGGCTGAGCATTACTGCAGCTATAAATACAAATATATATTTTTTGATGATAAGCTCTTGGAATATTATATCTGCATGAGATATAGCTACTTCATGAACCCATTGGTTACTATAATATAAAAGTACTCTAATTCACTTGCAGATTATGAAACCTATGTTATGCACCTAATGGTGGGCTATACTTAAAGTGTAGGCCCTGCAATGAAAATGACACAAGGCGCCTCCCTATTTCAACATCTGACAATGTCTAGCAACTTGCATGAAATAAGATGTTAAAACTTCCATCTCTCTCAGTCACAATAATGAACAAGCAAGAAAGGCAGTGATCTAAGAATATTCACCTCTCTCAGTATGAATACTTACTATAATGTAGCTCTCCATCTTCCTGTGTATGTTGAAGTGATCTCATTGTACACATAACATTATTGCACTGTATTCTTGCTCTCAGAGAGTTTAAAAAAGTCATAGATAATCAATACCATTGTCTGATTTACATAATTTTGGATTACTTTAGAATAGGTAGGTCTATTACTAGTGCTGGTACTGGTTTCGAGGTCGAATGAGGCTGCCGGTTCTGAAACAAAGAAGTAGATGTGTTCTTCGTCTATCTGTTATAATGTTCAAAGATAAGGTCACTCCTTCTGGGCACAACAGAAATACTTAATGCCTCCAAAAAATCTCTGATCTCCTGCAACTGTGGCAAAAATACTACGACCTGTTGCTCAGGACTGAACCCTGATGTACTCATTAAAGATTTTTCAAGCTGGTTTTTGCTCATTCAATGAACATCTTGGAAATCCAGAGTGAGTCCCACACACTTAATATCTTACTTGTGTCAGGTATGGGCTCAGTAACTTTAATATAATTACTCTCACAGTTGGGCAAGAAATAAAGCAGGCACAATGTAACAGAGGCATTGTCGCTGCGAAGTTCAACCCTTTGGTGAACATTGAGTATTCTTTTTGGATATTTTGTAGAAAGCTTTGAAGAAACCTGCAGCACCAGCAATAATGTAAGAATCTGCAATCTGAATTATAATGTCACCACTTTGAGACTTAGATAATCGAGTGCTGGCTGGATTTGTAAACGCTCTGTACAGTTTCGGGAATAATTTGGATCTTCACCAAATTAATACTGCGTAGCACTTCATTCTTCTACGATTTTTGCAACGCGATTTGTTCATCGCGTGAAATCAAAGATAAGGGCGGAGTATAAGCTGATCTAAGAGCCAAAAGTGGTGGAAATGAACAAGTTGCCTTATTATTATTATTATTTAGCTGTGATATATTCCTGTAGCCATGATTAGGATGTTACTATTCTGATAAGCTAAACGCTCAATAAAAACAAAAACTCAAGCCAGTCATGTAAAACTTATTTTGTTGGTAAAAGCTCTGAATAGCTACTGGTCACATACACATTACTCCCTACATATACACATAATAATACACCAAACCTCACTTGTGTGTTCAAAAGAGACTGGCTGGCCTGACCCTTTACCTAACCACTACGTAGCAGTTAGGTAAAGGGTCACCTTACTTGAAAAATCTTAGTAGTTAAAAGTTATCAATCCTGTATTTCTTGTGACACTATCTATTCTCTACCAGCTAAATGACCTTGTATGGTATAAGTACTGACTGTAAAAAAGAAAGACGTGTTTATCCCAACTAAATATTTGCCTATTCATAAGTATTGGCCACTTGACTTTCCCTAATAACCATTGTACCATAGCGTAACTATATAGCTACAGTGAACCTGCTGTCAGGAAGGAAAAAAAGCAACAACAGCAATACATTAATGACACATAGAGAAACATGGATCTTAGGACAGGTGGACCCAATTGTTAATTATATGAAATTGTAGACCTTGCAATGACTGACAATGACGCAAAAGTTGTCTACTGTTCATCAGAAAATAGCTAGCAATAATTGCTCTTCTATAACTGATGCTTTTACCACATATGGACAGCATTGATCCTTTTAAAAAGTTGTTGATTTTGTCATTGTTGTAGTTGTTGTTTATAATTATTTGTACAATAGTATAAATAAGTAGTTGCAAGAGGCTAAAATGACAAGAAGTTCTGATATAATTCATGCTGCATATACCCACCATTCTTATTTCATATAAATTGCTATACTATATAACTAATTTTCTTCATGAAAGAAAAGAAAAGAAAACGACAACAACAACAACAAAAAACCCAGTAACAATGAATGTGTCACAACAATAAAAACTACACAATATTATGTTGAACTGATTTGCATTTGCTAAATTCAAGTGCTAAAACTTTACAGTAATGTTGGACTATTTTAAGGTCTGACCCCCTTTGATTGAGAAATGTTCATTTTCGTGTTGGACTATTGTGTACCAAGTATAGTGATTGATATTTAACCCCTTTACCAATATATTGCTATAATACACACCCATATATATATATATATATATATATATAGGTCAATAAATAATATAATGTAATAACTAAACTGCTTGAAAATTTTAAGAGCAGGTAGTATAGCTAATTGAATACATATTTTAATTTTATATATTCATAACTTATAACAGTATCACAAGTGCATTACACAATTACTATTTGCAAGCACCACAATAATATAAAAACAACATGTGAAGATGAAAAAGGCTAAAAAAAATAATAAAAAGTGAAATGAATATGCATGTGCCAAATGCCCAGTCATAAAAAAATGCACATTGAAATAGATCACAGAGCAGGGTGAATGAGAGGTGCTAGACATCAGAAATGGGTGATTGCAGAGGTGAAATGTCGCTGGACACTGATTCTTGCCTCAGCCACGTAGTGGAGTCTGTTCTGCCCTTAGGCACTTTGTAGCTGGGAACCTGCCTTCTTGCGATCCCGGTTACGCCGTTAGTCTTATTCCTTCCCAGTGACCCATATTTGGTGCTCACGTTCATCAGTGGAGGAACGGTGTCTGTCTCGGCAAAAGCATCATCTGGGTCATCTGTAGAAAAGTTAAATCTGTTTGGCTCTTTGCGATTAGCATATCGGTTGTGATGCGGCAATGTGTTGGAAGATCCTACTGTGTACCTTCCTGGCGTCATGGGCGGAGCTCGGGCTCCTGGAGTCATGGGTGGGATTCGACCACCAGGGGTCATGGGTGCAATTCGACCACCAGGGGTCATAGGTGCAATTCGACCCCCAGGGGTCATGGGTGCAGCCCGACTGCCTGAAACAATAGATCCATTTTGACCACTCGTTGTGAGGGGGGCAGGGCGACTGGCTTTGTAGCTCTGACTGCTGTCTAAAAATTTGGGCGTAGTGGGAGTGGGTGGCATGTGATTGATTTTGATGGCTGCATTGGAAATGGGAGTGGCCACACTAATATCATTCCTGGCGGAGGGCACGTCAGTATTACTGCCATTAGGAGTGGCCACATTATCGCTACTACTTGTAGTCATGATGCTATCGTCTTTCCTCATAGGAGTTGCCACAGTGGTATCACTTACACCTGTTGTGCTGCTGCTATTATCAGCAGTCCCTCCTGTATCAGATATGATGGAAGACTGGCTACTGGCGTTGTTATTGCCAAAGACATGACCGTTTGCAATTTTTACCGGCGAAGCGTCAACAACGATGCTATTCTGTAAATCTACTTTTTCAATTTCGATTATATTTGTCTTAACTTCAGTGTCCTGTGACCGGGACTGAGGTGGCACCTTCTGGGGAAGGGTGTGGTCAATATACCGCTGAGTGGTAGTGTTTGACTCCTTGGATTCTGATAGGGTCACAACTTCTTTAAGGGTCACATTATTTGTATCGGCTATAGTGTCATTATTTGACTTCGATTTGTCTTGCACTTGGTAGACCTGCCTCTTGGCTACTATTCTGGTACGGGCAAGGAACAAAGCACACACAAGCAACCCCAAAACAATTCCTATGATGAATGTGCCCACGGCCGCTCCAATAAGTGCTGGTATGCTGAGGCTACTCTCAATGCTACCTGACTTACCAGCTGTTATGGGTCCCTGAAACGACATATTTGGATCGGTAGCTCCTTTGGTTTGGATCATTGTAAAGGACAGTGTCGGGGAGGCGGTGCTTTTAGTTGCTCCGCATTTGCTAGTGATATCTGAAGACTGGGTAGAATGTGACTGTACTGAGGTAAGATTTTGCTCCTTTACTGTGTTTATGCATGAAGATGACCCGCCGTGCCAGCCGCAGTAAGGATCACCTGACTGGAGACAAGCATGGCAGGTTGTATGTGTTTCGCATCTTCCCCTGGTGATCTGTATGACCTTGGTACCTCTGCTAACGTATATATTGCTTCCATAACCACTTGCTTCTTGTTGAACGAAAATGTGCTCTACAGTTTCATAATATCCATTCTGTCCTCTTTCTCCTTCTAGTAACATATGGACATGCTGCATATTAGCTACTCTCTGCTTAACCTGACCGTGATCGTTGGAGTAGTAAAGAATTTCGTGAGCCATCCCATCAATAGTGAGTATCTCAGTTGCAATATTCTCTAATGTTTCTCCGTCAACTTTGGCTGAAGGTCTCAACTCCTTCTCATATGGAATTACAGTGATGGAGGTAAAACAAAATGTGTACATCTCTACCTCCTCTTTGGTTCTGGAATTGCTGCAGCTCACCGAGGGACCAGTCCTCTCTTCCCAGGCCATTGTAGTACTGTTTTGCACAAAATACTTCCCATCTTCAAACACGTTCGTCAGGCTCCCTGTCATGTTGGAGGAGAATGAGTACTTGCAAATTGCACTGCCAGTTGGACCGTTTCTAGGAGCTATGAATGTAGCAAAGAGCACAGGCTCTCCGTCTTCTTGCGTTACGTAGGTTGAGGTTATTTCATTGTAGACGTAGTCACCATTATTGCACTGTATTCTTGCTTTCTGGAGAGTTGAAAAAGTTGAAGAATCAATACCGTTATCTGATTTACATATTCTGATTACTTTAGAATAGGTAGGTCTATCACTAGTGCTGGTACTGGTTTCGAGGTCGAATGGGGCTGCTGGTTCTGAAACAAAGAAGTAGATGTATTCTTTGTGCTCATGTACCCCCACAAATCTGGTAGCACTGTCAAACTTAAGGTCACTCCTTTTGGATAAAACAGAAATACCTAAACTTCTGTTGGATTGTAATGGGTTAGGAGACATTCCCAAACGTTGAAATGAAATGGCTCCAAAGAACCTCTGGTTCCCTGACACTGTGGCGAAAATGTTGCGATTTGTTCGCTCAGGACTGAACCCTGTGGTTTCCATTGGAGATGTATTGAAGCTTTCTAGCTGGTTTTGCTCATGTAATGAGCATCTTGGATATCCAGAGTGAGTCCCACACACTAAGATCTTACTTGTGTCAGGAATAGGCTCAATAACTTTAATATAATTACTTGCACAATTTGACAAGAATAAAGCCGTGCACAATGCGATAGAGGCATTGTCGCTGCGAAGTTCAACTATCTGGTGAAGATCCAAATTACTCCCGAAACTGTACAGCGCGTTTTCAGATCCAGCCAGCACTCGGTTATCTACAAGTCTCAAAGAGGTGACGTTATAGTTCAGGTTACAGGTTCTTACATTATTGCTGGTGCTGCAGGTTTCTCCAAAGCTTTCTACAAAAAATCCAAAAAGGACACTCAATATTAATGCAGCGCAGCACTTCATTCTCCAATGCGATTTGCGTGGAGTGTAAGCTGTCCTGCGCAGATAAATGCGAAAATACGGGCGGGTCTAGAGGCGGGGTCTATTACCGCCTGGGCGGAGTTGAAAGCCGAGTTAAACATTCTCGTTATCAAATCGAGCTGAGAGTTATCTCCTAATTTGCTTGCATTGTGTTTAAAGTGTGGAGAAGATGCTTAGAAATGCTGGGGTGAGCAGTTTTTTTGTTTTTTTTTGCTTTGAAGTCACACCGTTTCAATAGATTGTTTGTTTGTTTTTTTGTTGTTGTTTATTGTTGGATTTAGAGTGTGAAGCATAGGCTAACAGTGGCCAAGCTACAACAATGTTTTTCGGCTTCCAGTATTACCAGCAGTAAGTACTATTTGTTAAGTAAGTATGCTTCATTTGTGGAGTATCAAAAATGCTTGTTATGGTGAACTTTAATTAGAATTTGCAAGTCAGCTGGTTCAGACTGGTTTTTTGTTCAACTGAGGAAATAAGTCAGACTTTGTTAACCCCCTAATTGTCTAATATCAATTAGCCAGGTGGCAATCAATTTTTCTCCTCTCAACTAAGAGGTATATACTAGAGATGTGCTTGCACACAAATGGCGAGCAAGTCTAAAACTACACTGTTGTTAATGATTGATTTTAACTACTAACCCTCAAGCTATTAAAAAAGGTCGAGTTTTTAAATTACGCATATATGGTAGGGGATTCAATGCCATAGTAACCACTTGCCGCAACTGTTTGAATTGAAAAACAAAAACAAACAGAAACAAAGCAGAACAAGTCATGTTATATTTTGCTAAGTAGTAGCTGTAATGCACAATACTTTTGCGCAACTCGACATACCTCACAAGACTTACCTTCGTGGTTAGTCGAGTGGACAATGAATTTTCAAGTAAATAGTATTGTGTAGGGCTTATAACTATGTCAAATAACGCATTAACTTACCACTGCCACTAACTCAAATAGGAATGGAACTCTAGTAAGTTTTTAAAGTTTTAACTGCACCCGCAAAAGAATTTAAAGCAGTAAATAATTCCTATTTCTAGGGTGATATGGGTAATGATTGATATAACAGGATTCTGTTTTATTAAGTTTGGGACGGGGTCGGCCACCGAATTAACACAAAAAGTGCAAAAATGACATACGTATGTCCAAACATATAAACAAATATCCCTGATTTTCAACTTGACACCACTGTATAGTGTCTCGCTTGCTTTGCTCGCTCACCAATTATTCAATAACTAGCTAGCTACTTTATAGTAACCCTGAGAACTCGCTTTGCTTGCTCGCCAATTATTTTTGGTTCTTTCAAATGATCCAATCAATTGCTCTATTTGTTGTAAGAAAGTGAACTAGCCATTCATAAATTAGTTGTTTTTTTGTTTTTTTTGTTTTTTTTTGCGTTTCCTATAGCCTAGAGTCATGGTACAAAGTGGTTGCACCACGCCATTACGATACTTATACCTTTTGAGCCTTTGGCCCTCAGTCATGCAATCCCATAGACCTCCATGTAATGTAACTTATACTTGTTGAGCAAGACCCTCAAGGATATTCATTTCTCATCTTTTTTTGTTTTGTTTTTTTTAAACAAATATTATAACTGGGTATTTAAGACAGAATTAGTCAGCTGTATTTTAGATGCTATCACTATGGTAACTTTAAATTGTATTCATACAGGAGGTTTATCAGTGGGGAGTTCCTCGTCATTACCTCACCACAGTATTGCCGCCAGGTGTCAGTCTTGGCGCATCCAAGTCAGCAGGTAGATTGATCATTGGTCTTGTTAGGGGCAATTTGCTTTGTCCTACAAATAGTGTTGAAGTGATGTCTTGACCCTAAGTGCAACTGCAGATATCCCTCAGACCAAATATATGACAAACACCTTGTTAGTGAGGTGTTAATTAGTTAATTGATGGTGAGGTGGGTGGAGGGTCTCCCAGGGAGTAGGCATGTAGGATTGCGATGATTGGTTTATTCTAATCTATCCCATAGTGTTCTTTGTGTTATAGATGGATACATTAGCTATGGATTTATTGAAGTCTACAAAACAAGACTGAAATGTGTATCAGTATGCATGCTTTCTTTTTACATGGTTGTTACTTATGTTAATTTTAAGATATAAAGTAATAATTATGTGTGTGATGTGGTAAACATAATACTATTGTATTGACTGCTACTGTCATGCAGGTCTGGTGTTGTATGGAGTGTCAGCGATAAGTTTTGAATATGAAATTGGAACGCTGAATTTTTTTAATACTACAGTGGTCCCTCTCTTGAGAGACCCCTCTGACCAACGACCACTCCACTTATAAGACCAGTTTTACCTGCACCGGCAGAATCCGCAGTCTTTCTCACCTCTGTCCAGCGACCACCCCGCTAACGCGACCAACCACCGGTGTGAAGGCTTAAATTATCGACCATTTGCTGACATCAGCAATTTTTCTGACTTTCTGAGCATCGCATATGGGCCTCAATTGTAGCAGTCCTACTGCTGTCTTTATCTCCCAAACTAGGTCTAGCACTTCTGAGGCTGCTCTGTGGGTGGTACGTTGTACTGGTTAGCTATGATAAACTTCATTACAGCTGATCTGTGGTTACAATTGTCTGAGCTTAGCTCCAGTCCAGACCAGAGCAGCAACTTTAACTGAATTATAGGCTATTATATATGATATGCTTGACAAATGCTTGCTGTGGTAAAAACTTTTAGGTCTGCTTCATAACATAACTGTATCCACCAGAGGTCATCTAATTCATCACTCTGTTTCGTGCACTAAGCAAGTGACAGCAGGAGAGTACTCCCACATCAGCGCTACTGTTGAAGCAGATAAGAGATTTAGCTTCAAGAGAAATGCAAGTTTAAAGCAAATGACTTTAAAATCATTCATTATTAATAATAATTAACTTTCATTCACATAAACTATCAAAAAGCCACGGCACATTTAAGTGACCTTCAAGACTTTGCCCTTGGACAAGAAAATTCTGAGCTGCTTGAATGCATTACTAAAAGCAAAGATATTGTTGCACGAATGATATGTGATACTAGAAACATGAAGCAAACTGAACTTACTGATTATTTACATCCATTGCAATGTTCAATAGTTAATACTGATTTTCTGTTAATTGTTAATGTTAACCAGATGAATTGTGGAATATACTGATTTTCTGTTAATTGTTGATGATAACCAGATTAATTCTTAAATAATATAACAAATTGGTAATTAATGGTACAATATTTCTCTGGCATGACTAAGAGTAGAATTTTCTGTCTCCCCTGACGAAAGACCACTCCTCTTGAAAGACCGCATTAATCTGGTCTTTCAAGAGAGGGACCACTGTATTTTCAGTGTAACGGTGACTTGAGTAATCACATTAAGGCAAGGATATCTTAGTTTATTACCAACGAATTCTGCAGACTAACAAAGAACAAGATTAAAAACAAAATTAAGGGGCACATTTAGTGAATTTCCATGAAGTGTGTCACACGTGATCAAATACGAATGAGCAGTAGAGGATTGGGTAATATGGGACTATGTTTTACTTCTTCAGGCTGACAGATGTCATGAGTCTATGCAATTTGTAATTTATGGTGCGTGAGTGTGTTTGTTTTGTGCACTTATGTATGTGTGTGTGTGTGTGTGTGTGTTTGTGTGTGAATGATAGATGTGATATCTGGGTGGCCTCTTTTCATGCGTAATTACACTTGGAATTTTATGCACAGCTGTATCGTATTTGTGTAGGTATGGCAACAGTCGCTAAGCATTATTAATACAGCTTTTTGAGCTTAAGCCCAGGTTTGTCAAGGGCTTGAAGAGGCTTGAAGCCCATTTCTTAAAAATGGTCAAGAGCTTGAGCTTGGACGTAAGTAGTTGATAGTTGTTTGCTGAATGGAAGCAAAGAATCAATATTAGTAGATAATAACACTTTCCCATTTTACCTAATAGGCTATTAGCCACAGCCAATATTAGTAACTTTTATTAATAAAGTCATTTCCTTTTTGTTTATTGAATTATGTAATTTTCAATGTTCTTTCACAATAAAATGATTAAGTCATTTCCTCAGGGAGGAGGGTAGGGGGATATGTTGCAGTTGTTTTGTTTTTTATGGGTGGTCAAATTAACATTGTTTGAATTTAGGCAGTTTTTTATTTTTATTTTTTTAATGGAATTGGGAGGGGTGATATGTTTGCAACACAAAATGCCTTTAAAAAAAAAAGCCAAAAGTACATAGGACCTACATCTACAAAATAGTATAAGAATAGAACGAATGTAAGATAGAAGATAGAATTACATTTATGTTTGTAGAGAAGCACACGATAATGGCAAGATGTACACATACTATTGATATTTGTGCCTGACACTCGTGCACTAATTCTACAGTTATATTGGCCTCAACTGAGTGTCTTTCTGTCTTCTCTCAATGGCTTCAACTAGCCACCTATGCAAGTCCTCCTCTATAACACAAATTAATAGCAAGACATGCACGATAGAAGCACGAGGAACTCCCTGTGGTGGAGAGGTTACCTCGACCCCCTCAAGACACAGTGGGCAATTGTTCGCAACGAATATCTTTGTGTTAGCTGGAGCCATTGGCGGAGTGATTGGTGGGGTGAGCAGGGGGGGATTCTTGCTTCATAGAAGCATGACACTTGAGTGTAGCAACAACAGGAAGCAAGTGGAATTTGTTGTAATAGCACCAATATACCCTAGGTGTTGATGACAAGCTATTTTGCCATTGGGTTGGGCTAGAGGAATTAAGGTCTACTTGATAAAGGGTCTTTTACGAGACTCACTTGGAAAAAGGTGGGCATAGCCATGATAATGTAGCAGGAGCATTATCAATTTTCAGCGCCAATTTTCTGTCTGTGCAGGATTTGGTTAGGTATGTGTGTGTGTGTGTGCTGGGGTGTGCTGGCAGACTACTCTTGCTCTGCTTACAGCAACTTGTGTGTGCTAGGAGGTGTTTCCCAGAGAACACAGACTCAGAAGACTCTGGTTCTTGTTTCCATAGAGGTCACTGGTCCAAGTTCATTTGGATACAAGATTGTGGCATATTTGGCTTGTAGTGTGTTCTTCAGTAACTATATTATAGATGTTTGTGCTATTATATTTTTTATTGTGACTTTAATGTAAATTAAATTAGAGGATTCGTCTTAATCTTTTTATAATTGTAGTGCTTGAGATTGGCATTGTGCCGGCCCACTACAAATTATAAGCATTGTCAGCTTACATGGCTGTCGTTTGTGGAGTGAAGATGATTTGTTACCTATGTACCAGAATTAAATGATTGCAGCTTCCCTCAGCTGTCTTGTGTTCCCCTTAAACTGACTTATTCTTCTGAGTATCTGTACTTTTGATGAAATGCTTGCTTACTAGATATTTTAATTCAAGAAGGTGTGAATTTTTTTGTCAGTATCTGACCATAAAATGCTGGCATAATTAGTTGTTGGGAATTGTAATAATGTTGCATTAAGATTGTTTGCACAAAGGATATTCAGGAAACTGCTTTGCTTCAGTTGTTTTTCCTCGTGGCAACAACCCAAGCAGCTATAATGAATGATAGCAACCTTATCATTGAATTGCAGTTTAATACAAGTGAATTTAGAATAAGGAATAATTCACATTGACAGCCATTGGTAGCTCTGACGTAAGCCAAGTAAGAAATATTCATGAAATATTTGGATAACTGGCTTGTTGTATTCTCTGAATATTAGAATCCAATGCACGCACGCTGCCTGGCAAGGATTTTGTTGCCATAGTGAAGTCTCTCATTCCTTTTGGGTTGTTTATCGTTACCAATTAGTGCACTCTGTCCCTTTGAGGCTGCCTGTCCTTTATAAGTTTGCTGATTGAAATAATTGTGTTACCAAGTGGCATTTTTCCCCATCACTTCTCTGGCCTTGGAGAGCATTCTTTAAAGCGGTATAGTTCGTGATCACTTTAGGGCTGCTAAATGGAGTGTTTACTAGTGTGATGGCTTTGTGATTTGGACCGCGGGCAGTTTTAATATGGCATGCGCTGGGGTTTATTTGGATATAATTAGGAATTTTGGACCATTTTTGATAAAATTTTAATATTTTTTTGGAAAAATAGATAAGCTCGATGTAAGAATTCATTGGACATGCTATTATTTTATTGCAATCAGAATTTAATTTTTTTTTGTATTGTCGCAAGTTTCTATAGTTATTAAGTTGTAGTGCGAGCTGTTGTTTTCCCCTCTAAACATGCAGTCAACTTTGTATGATTGTTTTCAATACCTTGTACAACATATTTTTCTAAGGAGGGTAAGTCTCCCATTCTTTGAATGCCCTTTACGAAGTGTGATGTTATGATGGTAAGTACACTTGTGGTTGTAAGACTGACAAAACACTGAAGCAACACAGAATAGGAGAGTGTTCCTGCAAGTGAGTATTGGAATGTTTACGATAGCCCTCACTTACATTACTTTAGTGTAGTCTCTGGACATATGTATTTAACAAAAAAAAACCCCAAAAAAACCAAAAACCCCTGCTCATTGCAGATAAGTGTACGATAAGCAATCTCGAGCAAGCAAGAATACTAAAATGCATAAGATGTGCGATTTTTAATAGGTTAGAATTTAGTGTTCAATGATCTTGAAACAAGCATGTCAAGGCAGATTGCTTATGAGGCAACACGTGATCAAGCAGCACCAGCTGGCAGTCTCTGCTTTTCCTAATAAGATGATAATGAGAGGGTTTTTTCCAAGAGTGTGAGACTGTGGTTGTGGGAGAGTCAGGGAATACACTACACTCCCAGCCATGTTGTGTTACTCATGCCACGTGTAGTAAATAGCTCATGACTTGGTCATCCTGTGGCATTTATCTGGTCTCAGACTCTTATCTATCATGTCAAGGGATAGGGAAAAAGTGTTATCGTATTTTTTTCCCCCGTCTTTAATTTTTTTCCCGAAATTTTCTTTACTGTATTTCATTTTGTGCTTTTTACCCCCTATCAGGGTTTCATACAGACTATGGGTGCCCTGGGATCCTCCAGCAAAAAATCCTGCATGAATCCCTGCCTATGGCTCCCTTTATATTGTTTTCTCACTCTAATGAATCCTGTACTCAACAGCTGGACACGAGCCTATCATTATATTTATATAGTATAACACAATGGATCTTTTCTGCAATATCAGCTCGCTTCACTTGTTAATTACCGACCATTGCTGACGGCAGCATGTCATGTGCCGTATATTGCCTTCCCCAGCCAGCCTGCAGTATCTGACTAGATAAGTAGCACTCCATTGGGCACATCCATCATCTCTTCCATTTGAGTGGCATTCTCCAATCAATTTTAGTGTCATTAGCGAACACTGTAAGCATACCACTCATTGCTCAGCCTGGTGTGGGTAATTGGCCAGAGACCCTTGACGTAACACTATCTAAGAAAGTGTAGTCATTGCAACATTCCATGTGGTTCAATGCTTAGACTTGATCTGGTGGTTTCTGTGAAATTGTGTGCCTAGATGAAGTGTGGGAGTTCTAGAGTAAGGCCTGAAGTAACGTCTCGGAATGAAGCTGCCGGTGGGTGGTAGTCAAGAAGGCTCCGTCACTTATATCTGACATCACTACATTGGTCTCTGGAGCTCTCTTCTTCGCTGGACTTTACTTCCTGCGGAAGTGCAGTGATAGTTGCTTTTCTGAGAGCTATTTGCATTTCCGTGTCGTTCTTCGAGAAATATTTTGCTTAGGGAATTTAATCATAATTGAAGCAATTGTGAATGAATTACCCCGCATAGCATACCTGTAGCAGCAATTCTACCCTACCCTCAAACTATTCTGTAATGTTAAGTTTTTTTTATTAGCCTTGTAAATGGAGTATTCATTGACTTGAGCTTTTCTGTAAATACAGGCTGAACATTTAATACATATATATTATTCATTTGATACAGGAGAATATCACGAGTCTGTTGGCTTAGTATTTACGTGAGTGCCGCAGGCACGAGCGTAAATACCGCCAATCAGACGAGTGATATTCTCGGGTATCCAA
>WLWI01001549.1_pt1 | contig 19903 bp, 16 predicted proteins | sample 6701501 | NCBI WGS metagenome assembly WLWI01 (sample SAMN12718690, study PRJNA515312) | sponge metagenome | isolation source: marine sponge | host: Mycale hentscheli | place: New Zealand: South Island, Marlborough, Capsize Point | collected 2014-11-01 | reverse complement strand
AAAGCAAGCATTTTCGCAGTAATTTTCTCACACTTTGGAGCTTAAGTATAAAGTAAGGCTTGCTTAATGCTGTAGTTTCAGAATAAACTGGGGTCAAGCCTAAAAAGCCGTGTTTTTTTAAGAAAAAGTTCCCCGCGCGCGCGTTTAAAGGGCATACGTACAATCCATACATACATACATATATACATATACATATAACATATACCCGATTTTGCATTATCCACCCCTAATACTGTCTCGCTCGCTAGGCTCGCTCGCCAATGAATTATTTTACCAGCAAAGTTATTGACTGGTGTTTTAGACAGAATATACAGCTATTTAATTAAAAATGTCATACATCATTACAGTTATCCGATTGCTGGCCAAATACGCAATTTTGCGTACCTCCGTATTTTGTCCCCGAAAGGCCAAATACGCAATTCTGCGTACAAGAAAGGGGGTAATAACTATCTGCCTACAGCTGCATACCTGAATCTACCAGTTATCTATCATTACATCTCAGGTTTGTAATGTAGTATAGCTATCTGTACAGCATATCTACAAGTGTGGTTACAATATAAAATTTATCAGATAAACCTTGCTACAAAACACTTCAAGTTTATCAAATATTCTCATATAAAATTTTATAACAAGAACTATAATTCATGATTATTTGATACTTTGAGTTATGCTGCAATGATAGCTTAAGTCTTCTGGAGAAGTTTATTGATTCTACTGTGGATTCAGGACTCCAAAGATGCAGGAAACACAAGAGTATCTCCAATTTCCAAGCTGATCCATAACTTTGGAATATTAGTAGTATTGTAAAGTTCATAATATACCTGGAATATATAAAAAGAACACAAGAATGTCACAGAGTGACTTATTAATGATTAAAGTCGATATCATTGGCTAGATCTGGATGTTTTCATTCTTACTAATATAAATCTGAAAATGGCGTGTGTTTTGTTTCCTAACAATTCACCTTTATAAGTTGCTGTTAGTGTCCATTCTTGCGTCTTCATAACCATTACTCAAATCTCTGAACTTGTCTTCTATTGTAAGCTCATAACTAGCGTAGTGAAACTAAGCAACGCGAAGTGGCACCCCAAGAACGCTACGAGATACAAACAATTTTCGTAGCCTGAGGCGTCCTCCCATCCACTGTCAAAAACTGGAGCGCGCAGGACTTTCAATCCATTGAGCAATAGCAAGAGCAAGCTTTTACCAGCGGCTGATCAATAGAAACTTTATGTCCAGGACCGATTGTTTCTCCGCTACAAAGTCAGAAAGTTGCTTCTTCTACGGCGGCTCGCGGCACCGCGGTTAAGTAATAATTCGGCCGGTAATCGGATAGTTAGGTAACATAAAATGTTACTATGTTTTAGCTTTACTTCATGCAAACACTATAATAGCAGTTATGACCTTTTATTTCAGCAAACAAATACAAAATCACTCTCTTACCTGAATAATGGTAACTTATGCCTAGTTATGGGAATTATAATCACAATTTTTGACCATAAACAGCTTCACTCAATAAAGTACAACTCAAAACATAAATAGTTGCATGACAAGTAAATTAGATAACTATTCTATCTCCTTTCTTTTAAAAGCAATTACATGATAACTTAATTGGTATGTTGTTATTGATGTTAACGGCCTGGAAATAACTAATTTAAACTGACCGTGACCAAAAAAAAATCGTCGCCCATATTAAGGCCAGTTTTGTTCTAGCAAATTTTAGCCGCCGTTGACTAAGAAGTGCGCAGCCTACCGTGGAGAGATTAATCTGCGCTGCTGTTACACTCAGTTGGGCGGTATAGCTGATGTTTGTTGTACTTCTTCTGACGCTCTTGTTCAGTTTTGTGATCAAGGAGAGTGAAGCACAAGGTAAAAGGGACTAACTAACTGGTACCAAACAAGCAATTTTAGTGTTGTCCCATTAGAACAGAGATATTCAAGCTTATACAAAGTAGGTATATGATCTTGTCTCTAGTTGTGTTAACCTGCATATTATCTTGCAATTCACTCTTTGTTACAAAGGTTATGAATAGTGCTTTTGGAACATCACCCAATACTGATTTCTGAATGAAAAAAAAATCACTGTTTCCAGCAGCTTTGCTATTACCCAGCAGATAAATTTTTTGACCATTACCCTGGTACATGGCAAACCTCTTTTAGCCATATTATAGACAAGTTTATTCTCAAGACAATCTTCCTCAGATTTTGATGCGGCAATTGTAGGCCCTGGTCTGTTATCATGTCATTTCAAGAAATCCATACATGACATTTTGAGCCCCTGTTTTATGATAAAAGAATAGGAAGTTTCTGAGCTTATAATCTTATATCTTTTTGGCAATGGTTTTCCGAGTCAAGCCGAAATTAAAAGAAGTAGCACAATAAAAGGACTTAAATTGTCATTCTGAGTAAGTTTGTGTTAATTCTATGATTAATTGTCTGTATTCTCCAGAATCTGAGTTCCAAGCTTGGACGCTAAAGGTTAATATTTATTTTTTATACATAATTATACATTAGAGAAATGGTCATCTAGATAATATATGAGTAACTAATAGTCTAACTATATAAACTTGCAAGCTACGACTGCTTGTAATAAAAGTATATGGCTTGAATATTCAAATGATAACGTGACTGAAGTATAATTATTTCTTAAATTTCATAATAATCTATTTTTTAATACACATTAAAATTGCAGTTATCATCTCAGCCAAAATAATAATAGTGGCGAATTTTCACAGTTCTAATCGCCAATATAATATGCTTAAATAAAACTTGACTTGATGTTTAGATTTCTTGCCCAGTCCTCTTTGGGGGTTAACCTCATTGACCTACCCAGAAGACTTCGGCAAGCAGTTGAAATGTCGGATTAAGGTTTAATTAAATTATATTGGCTGCTGTTAGAACTAGGAAAATTAGTTATTTTAAACACTTGAGCATAATAAGGGAATTATAATAAAAAAAAGAATATGTATTATTATGATACTCTCTTAAGTTCAGTTTATTAAATTACAAATGTTGTTGTTTTTAGTTGAGATTACCTGAATGGCCCACTCTATGTTCCTGTCAACACACAGAGGAATATCACATGCCAAGGAGCTAATATAGATAGATGGGGCATAATTCTGAAGAATGAATCTGAACTGGACTTCAGACCAGCATTTCATGGAGAGTCTAGTATTTCTGGTTTTACTGGAAGTTATGTGAATGGAGAGCCTAATACTCTACTAATAACATTAAGCACAACAGAGACATCAGTGACAGGATTGAGTTGCTATATTATATCCAAAATTCCACTAAAAATTCAAATTCATTTGTTACTTTTCATAAGGAATTAATACTTGGAGGATCAGGGAACACTTTCTTATTAAGAAAATATGCCACACATCAGAAACCATACTTTCAGTATGTAATACACATTTAGTCTCTATTCTAAATATGACTGTGTCTTGATATAATAGCCTGTATGAAAAGAAATGCATATATATAGCTATATATTATTATGTTTCTCTTATGATAGTGTTTATAGTAGTCTTGAGTGCTATATTGTAACTAAATCAACCAATAAGTAAGCAAACACATCATGAGAGAAGAAGATGTTATGGCATCCATGTTAATAATTTAGCTGTCAAAAAAAGACCTTTAAATAATAAGCTGTATAAGGTCTAAATCCTTACAAAGTAAAAACATACCTAACCCAATAAATATAAATAATTTGTACCAATGGTACATTCAAACTGTCTAATCAGATAGCTCAATTCAAGGTAAATATCTTTCATGCCCACCTCCTAGGACGTTAATAAGTAAACTATCCATTAAACTAAGTTTTTGTGCATTTCCTATAGCCTAGAATCATGGTACAGTCAGTTGCACAATTCCATGTTCAAGTCTGTTGGCTTAGTATTTAAATGAGCGCTACAGGCACAAACGTAAATATGGCATATCAGACACGTGATATTCTACGGTATCCAATGAATATTATATTTATTATGTAGTACTCATGTATGAATACCATAGCAAGAGTTTCTTTTGCAATGAACATTTGCACAATCTGGTGGTTGTTATAACCCAACGCAATAAATGTGAACAAAGGCGATATCAAATAATAATATGCCTTCAGCTACATCCTCTTTACTTTTATGTATTTACTATGTGGCAACTGGTATTATGCTCAATTCAGTACGTAATAAAAATATAAATAAATATATTTTAGACCCTTCGCTTTCTAACCCTGGTTTTCTTCACTTCATAATCACAGAGTCCATAATTTCTTGCTGTATGTGGTAGTTTTTTTTTATTCTGAGAAAGTATTGGATACTTGAATGGAAGGCTATCACTTTTAAAGCTATAATAATTCCTAATTATTCTCAAAAATGATTCACTCCTTCTTAATCACAGTAATAATTATTATTTCTTAAGCAAAATTCCCTTTTAAACAGAAAGTGTTGTAATTATAATATAGCATTAACCGTGATTTATTCAAGTATGTACCACCATTGCACCCACACTTGCCATTGCTATGGTCGTTACAGCAGTGGAAGCAAGAAATGGTTTAACTAGGATTATGTTCAAGCGACACAAGTCCATCATGAACAGAAATTCACATCAAAAGAGCTGTTATCTTATATGATCAGCCCACAAGACATAGTTCTGCTGAGTCAGCAACAAATAGGACCTCAACTTGTTGGCAATGTAATGAAGTTAATCACATCTAAATGTATTGTTATAGAAAGAAGTCCCCACATGCCGCTGTTGTGTTGATAAAGATTGAAATAATATCAGTGGTGAAAGTGCTTTTGCTACTCCACTTGGTGATGATAGTTTATTCGTTGATTCTGGGGCTTCTAGCCACACAACTTGTAATAAAAAATAAATTGTGTTTCAAAGAATTTGATGAGCTGGAAAATGTGTACCTTGGCATTGTAAGGATAGCAAAAGCATTGGGAGTTGAGAGTATTGATTTTAAGAATTGTCTTTACGGATGAATTTGAGAAGCAACACAAGTTAACAAAAACAAAGTCAATTGCAACTATTACATGATATTAAAGAAATACTATGAGCTAACTAAATCTTCAGGGAGCATTCGAAAAAATAATAAAAAACAACAACTAAAACTCAGCCTTCAATCTGTGTGATTTTTTTTAGTAATTATCTCTCTGAATGTTTTTATCACTTATGAAGTAGTTTATTAAAGTAAAACTAGCAATGTTATAATCTCTCTAAACAAATCAACACTGAACTTTATTTAATGTCATATGCAGGTGAACAGTGGGAGTGGTTGTGAGTGCATGGGAAGACCTTAGCTATGGTCAAGTAAGATTGAGATGCTATTTTCCTGTCCTCAATTAATACCTAGATGTGAATTTTTCACACCTACCCAAAACCCCAATCATTCTCTCTCTACTTCACGATTTCTCTACTCCATACCTAACTCCATGTGGGGGGACTGTTCAGCCACAGCGGTTATCAAAGAAATGACCCCATACGAAAGGTAATGTTGGTTGCAAACCTATTTAAACCATCTCAAAGTATTCGGTTGTGTTGCATATGCACTGATTTCTGATTGCAATCGGAAGAAGTTGGGTAGGAAAGCAGACAAGCTTCGATTTAGGAGATTATGACAAAAATTCGAAAAAATTATCTTTTATATGATCAGCAAAGTTATAGGCATGGTTGTGCTGATCCCGGTGTCTTCATCTGTAACTATAATTTAGTATCCCTTTACCAAACATGAACTTTGAAAGATAAAATTGAATCCCAAATTATCAAAAGAAAGCACTGGTCCCCAATTGTTCTCAGTTCAAAGGTTATCGCCGGTGAAAAGAGTCCAAAAAAACTGTCTTGGTAATTAGAGTTAACAAAAAAATTACAAGGCTGTAGAGTTTAACGAACTAGTTATCAACACACTATACACTAATTTAAGATTATTTTTGTTTGGTTGTCAATGGACACTTTTCAGGCAGTGTGTATTAATTAAATGGGGACGAAAGGAAAATAAATAATTTAGTGTTCAAAGGGTTTTATTTATTAAATGACTTTACCAAAATTGAGGCTACTGCTTCACAAGTGTGGTAAAACATTCAGAGAGATAATAAATAAAAAATATCACACAGGGAGAAAACAATGAGAGCATTATTGTAAAGTTTGGAGTCGTAGAATTACTTGCCATAGCATTTTTATGTTATAAATTTCACATAGGAGCTTGTTATTTAAGTTTCTGTAGAGTGATATTTATTACTAATACCACAGGTCACATGTACTATCACTCTATAATAGTAGGCCAGCATTATTGTTAATCATTTGCATCTATCTCTATTTTCAGGATTATCTTCTTCTGAATCTTTGTTTTCAACCTGTTGCTCCTCATAAACCTTTGCAATCCTCCCAGTACAAGTAGAACTTCTGCGCTATGGAATATAGTTTCAAAGTGAAAACTACCCATGTTTGGAAGGCTTGAATTCACACGTGCGCACTTTACCCACACTATTTCACTTAGCTAACGTGTATTTCACGTAGTTTCAGCATTATTTCACGTGGCTAGTTACCGAGCTATTCACTCTCCTTGTGCGGTTTGTATGAGTAATAGCACACCCGTACTATTACAGCAGCACACAGTTGAAATAAAATTTCTTGTCTTATGAAGTCTTTCAAGTAAAATGAGCCATCCTTCCTAGCTACTGAGAATAGCCATGCCGTTGTTTTTGGTAAAAACAACAACAACAACAACAAGATATTTTGTTTGAATATCATTATAATTTTTTTTATAATCTTCAATAATATCATACCAAATCAATGAACCACATTTTTAGAATGAGTTTTACTTGATGTTTGTGTTGCTACTGTTATAAAAGTTAGTACATCTAGCGCCACTGTCAAATTATCCATGTTTTAACATAAGTTTTAACCTGTGCATATTTGGGCCCCTGAATAATGAGCTTCGTCCTATTAAGAAACAATATTGAATACAATATTTTGAGTCTGGACACTATAGATCGCGGACGTCGAAAACCCTTTACCGATAATTCAAACCTTTGCCGATATTCAAACCTTCGCCCCGGCTCCCTTTTTTTTATTTCTGGGTATCCCGTGATATTTTTTTGTGCAATCTTTGAGTGCACAGAATAACTAGCCTCAATCAAACGTAGACTTGAGGGTTGTACAACAGAGTTAAATATGGCTACGTTTTGGATCCTTTTTTCGGTCACTATGAACATCTTTGACCAAGTGTCCTCTCAAGGTACGTCTCAAGGTACTCTCTAGTGTTGGTAGCTGAGGCTATTAGCTGTGACCACTGTATTATATAGCCATTAACGCAGGCAGGAATGACATACAATTAAGTATTTGATAACTGCAAATTGTAAAGTACTTGGAGCATATTCAGATTCTTAATACTGTGCATCTGAGTGATGCATTAAGATTGACTACCTTGTATTCTTATTAGACATCTGTAGATTTGCTAAAACTTATTGATTCTTCCACTCAACTAAGTAGAGAGCAGGTAGTCATGCTGCTGAAAAACCATCTGCCACTGAAGATGGGTCAATTATTAACACAAGAGAGTAGGCCTTGCCCAATTGTACTAATGTTTTACCTATTTTATTCTTTAATGCTGCTTAGTTTCTCCTATTATTCTCTAAACCCTACCTACTGCTTAACCATTATTATTTCATATTTGTAAAGGGTTTTTTCCACCACTCTTGAAACTGTAGGCAACTTAACCTCCAGTGGATGAGTGCCACAAATTTACCCAATGCTTATACACTATAGTCTTAAGCTAAGTTGTTTTACTAACCCAGTCACAGTGATGTGAATCTATATGTCACTGCATGTCATTCACTGGCAGCTGCTGAGTCTGTCCTGTGACTCCTATAAACTATACACCTAACATATACTCTTAAGCATTTTAAATTGCATTGACTCCACCTAAGTCTCCACCTACTTCCTCTCAAATTTAACTAACCAATATACTGCTATGCTAAAACAAGCAAGCTTATTCATGATTGTACAGATGAAATTCACTCTGGAATTATGTTTTAAAGCACAATTGATTGTGGGAATGGTCTCTGAAAATATATTAGAACCTAAATATATTTTTTATCAATGAATTAGGTTCATTTATTAACTATTTCTAATATAACTTGCAGTTACTGTGCAACCAAGTGGTCCTATTGTCATAGCAGTGGGTGAATCAACAACTATAAACTGCACACTAGAAGATGGTATCACACTCATTGGCTGGAATGTACAATTTATGAATCTTAATACTACAGTAAGTGTAAAACCCAACAATTCTCCATTGCCAGGAGTGACTGCAGTAGAACAATCTGAATTTTCTATGCTGACTCTAAACACTTCAAATACCAGTATTACATCAGTTACTTGTGTTGCTGCTAAATTATCTACTATCGAATTCTTTAGGCCTGGAGTGAGTGTAATAATATATGGTAAGTTAACATTTGGAGCATTTAAAGATTGTCAGCTGAGGTAATTGAGGACAAACCTCCTAACATGATTTAATTTACAGCATCACTGGGCACAACTACTCTCACCCCTAAACTTTTATTTTATGCTATTTCATGTTATGAGTAGTTTTGATTGGTGTCTCAAAACGATAACTTCCAGTATGAAAAAAAAATTTCATCATTAATACCCATCTCATATTCCCTGATTTGTTGATTTGTCCTTAGTCCCCAAAACATCTTCTGTTTGTCCCCTAAGTGGCCACGGAATAACATCATCAACACTTAGTGCCTATTGTAGTACTAGTTACAGGTTTTTTACATAGCAATAGTACGGCACATAAATAGCCCATTAAAAATGTATGGAAAAATCTGTGTTCAATTGAAATCGCATGGGGAAAGTGAAATTGCACGTAACTAAGTGAAATAGCACGCAAACTAAGTGAAATACCTTGGTAACTAAGTGAAATAGTACGGGTAAGTGTGCATGCGTGCAGCTCTAGCTTTGGAAACGTACAGTACGAATAGTTTCTTGTTGGAGACTATGTCATACTTTAGTGCAGAAGCTCTACCGGTATTAGACAAAACATTTTCAACAGGAGAAGCTATCGGTTGAAAGCTAAGTCCCAAAAGAAGCTAATCCGGAAATACGGAGATAGTGAGTGAACGGTACAGTGTATAGTTACACTGAAAATGATTTTAAGAGAAGCTGGCCTACTATTAGCGAGTGATAGCACGAGTAATCTGTGTTATTAGCGTGGTTACTCGTGCTATTACTCATACAAATGTGCCTTGTAGGGGGACAGGGGTGATGTGAGATGTTCGAAAGAATTCGCCTCTGGAAGGTCTAAGTCGCAGTTTGTAAATGATTGCTAGAAGTGTCCCTATATTGTTAATGCTTACTCTCTGTCTTTATCATTGTCAGTCTGAACCCTAGGCAAGTGGGTGGGGATTGTTTCATATTTATTGATCTTCACTTCGTTGAGGTTAGGGAGTGTTCAGCATTCTAAATGAAGTGCTGTTGTGGCGAAGTTGACTCAAGTAGGTATTCTCCCCATTTTTGAGAGAAATCACTATTTTGGTTGCTTGTGAACTTATGAGCAGCTAACTCCTCGTAGATGGCTACATCACTTAGTAATGCATCCTTGGACTCTAGCAAGTTAAAGTTAACTACTAATGAGTATCCCATTTTAACCCTGTCACCGTATATTTATTTTTCCAGGAATTTTGAACAGGTAAATCGACATCACAAATTGTTATACATCTTTAACATTTCACACAAGCACTGCCTCGTTGTGTTTTTTTCCTTCCTGTGATTCATCACAGCACCAGTATGGTATCCCTCATATTCTTTCACCTTCCTCCCTAAGAAAAATGCTCTGGATTACATTGACACTCATGTCTGCAGCTACAATTCCCAAATATAACAAAGATACTGATAACTTTATTTAGTTAACCAATTACTATCCAGATTAAAGAGCATCCTGTTTCCATTTCCTGATGACCAAATTGTTTCTACCAGTTAAAAATAGAGCTTACTCTGAGCAAATTAAATAGCCTTAAAGGACTGTCATTGAGTGTGCAGTGTAGGTGGTTTATATAAGAAAGGCTGGTTCATTGAAATGTATATTATATAAAAGCCACTTTTGCAATTTATCATGTAATGCAAAACATCAAGGTTACATAATTATTTCCTCCCTTAATTTGTACAATCTTATGCTTTGTTTTGTTTTTGTTCAACGTGTATTAACTCAGTTAATGTAATCATATATTACAGGTGTACCGGATCCTCCTATGAATATCTCTTTACAACTTGTAGCAAGTGAAGTAGAAGTCTCGTGGGAGTATAGAATAATTCAATCTGTGAAGGTTACTTTCAATTTAAGTCTAACATTTTCACAACCAAGTGTCCTGGAAGAAATGACAAAAAATGTAACAGACGTAAACAATACTACCTTCACTTTGCTAGGCAACAGGTCATGTGACCCATACAGATTGTGTATAGCAGGTAGAAACACAGTAGGTCAAGGAGAAGACTCTTGTACGGTAGGAAGTCTACCTTATATACCTTCACATGATAGGATTCAATATTCATTGTCTAAACGTAATGGAAACTTTGCATTAACAGTCATGATAATGGTAAGTTATAAATACTAAATGAGATTTACTTTTTACAAAACATTTTTTAGATGCCTAAAGAGTGTCACATCAGTGAACAGAGATATGAACTAGTTGTGAGGTCTGTGTTTACTAATGATACTCGATCCTCTCTTCAAGTTCTAGCTGATCTGATGACTATGTTACACATTGGGAATTTGATAGAAAGTAATTCGTATGTGTTTACAATAACATCACTTAATCTGATTGGAGAAGGAACATCAGAAGATATATCATTTTGTAAGATTTAGTTGCAGTGTTAGTTTGTGTTAATTTATTGGTATGAACTAATAATTACTTTTCTAACTTCTTATTAGCCACAAGCTGCATTAATGGAGTAATAATCTGCTCATTACAGGGAGGTGGGGTCAGACTGTCATGTGACTATACCACTGGATGTGAAGATATAGGATGTAATTACATTATCACTGGAGATGATAGCATCCCAGATATTAGAGAGGCCATTTTTCCTAGCGACTTTTCATTGCTGTCTATTAACATCAGTTTATACAATTCTATAACAGTTAATAATAGTAATAGTAATGCAGTGAGACAACAACTGAACTTCAATTCAGTAAAATTGTGTTTACATTCAACAGGTTAGTACTAGAGATAATCTGCATCACCAACTAATTATTCTTATATTCTACAGACTCTATCTCATCCACTCAAGGCAATACAACATATACTGTCACACCTTCTAATACTACTACCATTATGGTTGCTGTAATTGTAAGCGTAACTATTATTGCTGTGTTAGCAATTGCTTTGATTATTTATTTCTGTCTCTGCATTACTAGTAAGTTTCAGATTTTTTCTCGTATTTATTATAATAATGTTAATGATGTGTTTCAGAAAATTATAAGGTAAGAAAAGTATTGAATAGAACAACCATTGATGTCTTACATAACATACAAAATGACAAGTAAGTTCTCTGTTTATTCTCACATGAATATATTATTTATGTTTGTTGATACCAGAAACAAGAATGATGCAAATCAAAACCTAAATGTAAGTTAATACTTCACATGATATATTTCAATTCTTAATTATCTTTCCACAATTATGCACTTATTGTTCCGTTGTCATGATAATTTCATTTGTGACAGTGACGACAGGAATTTAAAATGGATTATTTTTCAAATGTGATGAAATAATTACATCTAAAAAACTCTTACTGAGTTAAAGTATGACACAAAGTATAATTATTGCTAATTAATAATCTTTTTAATTCAGAGATATCTTTGTTGTAGTAGTAATAATGAGTGTTGCCAATATTTCTTGTTAATTTAAACATTTCTGACCTTAACTCAGTTTAACTGAGATCTTGAACACTTTGTAAATTTATATCAAATACTTGTTAAATAGAAACTTTGTTAATGTGATATAGACTATGGAAGTTGTTGATCCTAATCCATCCTATGGAGTCCTTTCACTTGGAAAGGATAATGTACAATGTGATAGTAATCCATCCTATGAGGCTGTGTTTATAAAAGGCACACATTCTGTGTATGTTAATCAGAATTCACCCTCCAACCCTCCACAACAAAATATTGAACATTATGAAACAGTTTATTAGATTAAAGAGTACCAATTTTACAATGCATTATGTTTTTACTTTTGTTTTGTCAGTATTTTTGCTATAACTACTTATAATTTTTTTTATAATTTTGTAGATCACTTAACCAGTGTGTAACTTGAATAGGGCAACATTAACTGTGATGAAATATTATTTCAATATTGTATTTCTAAAGGAAAAGAATAATTTTTTATATATAAATTTGCGAGCCAAAAATATAAATTTATTATAATTTTTAACATTATTATGAGTAAGTTACATAGAGTGCATGTTGAGTAATGATGTTTAATGATCAAAGCAGACAAACTTTCCATTTAGCTAGTTAATTGACAGAGGATTTGCTTCAGTAAATTAGATGAAAGTTATTAGCTACTTTAATAATTTAAAAGGAATAATATAATTGAAATGTCATAGCCTAAATGAGCATATAAGCTACGAAGTATACTGGAAACGGTAAATAATATTGATAAAGTATGATCACAGAGCCCAAACTCACTTTGCAGTAAACAGAGGCGTATGCATATGTATATAATATACATATATATATAGAGAGAGAGACAGAGAGATAGACAAATGGATAGATATATAGATAGATATATAGATAGATAGATTTAAAATTATTTGATTCTAGAGATGTATGCTCTCTCTTGATTCTAGAGATGTATGCTCTCTCTTTCACAGGCGTTTTATAAAGAATGCAGAAAAAATATTTGGTCTCCTCCGGAAATCGAACCCCAGACTGCTTGCTTAACGCCCAAGCCTTCAGCTACTGAGCGACGACAACCAGCCGGCAAACAAACATTTTAATTCTGTATTTATACTGTTAAGTGGTACTGCTATGCTACAGTCTCACTCTCAACAGACCAATGAAAATTCTCTTTTTTCAAAGATTCTTTTTATTCATTGAATTTTTTTTTACTCTACACTAATTTATCAGTTCATAATTTCTTCATATTTTTTTTATTCTATTCGGAAAAAACAACTATTAATGATGTAGAATTTGAAAGCTATTAATACTAATCCATTCTATGAAGTAACTTTACTCAGTGAGGACTGCTGTCCAAGAAATAGAAAAAAGAATTGAAATTATTAATTATTTATTGCAGTTGACATACTAGCAAAATCTTGGACTTATATACATTTAGCGATTACACGCATTCTCCAATAGCTATAGACAGTATAAAAATATATTATAAAAATTTAATTTCAATGCAAGTTCAGTTACCGAAAAGGTAAATCATATCAATTTAATTGAACAATAAACAATTTTTCATCAAGAAAACATAAATAATTATAAAAAATTCAATATATTGAAATTCTTTTATGATGAGCATTTCGAAATTGACAACTACAAGAAGTTAAAATACTGAAATAGCTATAAATTAAAATAAGGAATTGACAAATAATGTAATGCTTAAGTATTTAAAGACATGATGCAGTAGTTATGCTAGAGTAATGTAATAATCTTCACTTGTCAAATTTAAAGCTCACTTGTGTTCATTATTCCCTTCTGTTTGCATGTGTGCATATGTAACTTTAAGTAAAAGAAAAGCATTATGCAATTGATTTGGTAAGTTAATATTTAAATATGAGTAAGTATCTGAATATGAAGTCCCCATAGAGAAGAAGATAAGAAAGAAAGATAGCCCCGAGACTTGAATATAAACGACGATTTATCTCAGTGGAATAATATTTATAGTTTAGGGTGTATAATGGAGTGAAATTCATATGATGTACTCAGTAAATGGCTACAGCATGCCCATCAACTTTCAAGCTACCCTCATTGATATTCTCCTCATACATCTACAGGGTACAATTGGCAAGAAATGACATATGTTGTGCAGAGAATTGGCCTCCTGGTATTATCAAAGGCACAGTCTTGTGTTTATGTTTTAAATGTATGGTAATATTGAAAACTGGTGTAATGACTCTAAATATGGGTTTGGTTAGAACAACAAAATTTAATGGAACTACACCCTTTTGCTACTAATTTTTCCATGATCAATCTACTTTCAATGGTCAGAAATCCTTAAGTTCATGACAAGCTTTTATACTACAGCCATTACTGTTGGACTCTCTGCCAACTCTGAGACATCTACTTAGGAATCAGACATTGTTTTTTTATTATTAAATCAAGGAGATAAATAATCGAAAGAATTATAGCGGTTTCTCACTAAGCTAGCAAACTATTGTATTTTCATATATACAATGATAAATATTGAGGAATTGCTCGCAGCAACTAGTGTGCTATAACTTATTTAATGGAATTAACTTATGCAATCTTAGCCATTTACTCAGAAAAGAAAAGAAAAATAAACAATACATAAAAACAAAATTCAAGGTAATTCAATATTTTTAGCTTTGTAGCATTAAAATTATATAAATAAATTCACATGTTTCGGCTCCTAAGCCTTCTTCAGTTGTGATGTGTACATGACCGTTTAAAATAAAATAAACAAAGTTGTCAACAAGAAAAATGAACTTAGCCATGGGCCAACATCGACACTCAAGTTCTGATAGGAACAGAGTCCAGGTGGAGTTGAGCTTGACGTCTTTGTCTAAAATTGATGTGGTGATGTTGCTTTGTATAATTAATGCTTCTGTTAGACACCTATGGACGTAATTTGGCACCATTTTAATAACTCTTGATTCACTGCAGTTTACTCTGTGTTACTTTTCCATGCATGTACTGAGATGCCATTTGAGTCATCCATTCTTTTAACTGCACATTGATGTTCTTTTACTCTTTTCTAAATTTCTGCTAGTTTCACCCACGTACACTAAATTCCAGTCCATGCATGGTATGCTGTATAGAACTCCTATTTTTTTCCCATTGGTGATGCTTAATCTTAGTTCATTAAAAACTTTTTAAGTAATCTATGCAGCAGAACTGTTTGTAAGGCAGCCCAATGGATGGTCACTCTCTCGAAGGACCCCAGACTAACTATCACTAGCTAGCCCTCACTCTCAATCACAATTCACTTTCATCAAATTCATTCATTGAGGTAGACTGATAAATTACCGGAAGTAGTTGGGTGATATAGAAAGATTGCGCAAGCGCGTGAAATAATGTTTAATGTTTTATGCATGAGTAATGTTTATGTTTATAGCTAATGACTGGAATGTTTACTGACAAATGACAAGCGGTTGTTCAGGTGCACTCAATCCTGAACATACTGGGGGGCGGGGCTCGAGGTGATGTCTTGTTCATTCTCTTCTGTCTCCTCTGCTTCCTCCAGGTGGAGCTTGACCAGGTGGTGGATGTCCCTCCAGTATGTCTTCCCTCGGCAGGTAATGTCGACTGCTCGAACTAGATTGTTAGCGCCAGGATAGACTGTGGTTATCCGTGCCAAAGGCCATCTGCAATGAGCAAGTGTGGAGTCCTTTACATAAACTAGATCACCAACTTTGGCATTCGGTTGCTGTCTTCTCCACTTTCTGGCTTCCATGGCCGATAGATAACACCCCTTCCATGCTCTCTTGAACTCTTGTTGGAGCCTTTGGACGAGTTGCCATCTGCGGATTTTACCAATTTTGATGTTATTTGCTGGCCTTGTTGGTGGCGTTTTGAGGTTTCTTCCAATCAGGAAGTGGCCTGGCGTCAGCACTAGGCCATCGTCTTCTTCAGGTGCATCCAGTGTGGCTAATGGTCGACTGTTTAATATTGCTTCAACCTCTGACATTAGATTCTCAAGTTCATCCTGTCTGAGAGGGTAGGGTGAGGCAATCTTTTTAAGCTGAACCTAAATGGCCCGGACACCAGCTTCCCACAGACCACCAAAGTGGGGTGCCCGGGTTGGGATGAAGTGCCACTGTATGTCTTGTTCGGCCATCATCCTTGCTGCTGGTTCTTTGCAGCTGTGGAGCAACTTCCTGATTTCTGTAAGCTCGTTCTTAGCTCCAATGAAGTTAGACCCGTTGTCTGTATAGACATTTCCAGGTACTCCACGTCGATTGCAAAACTTTCTGAATTTTTCCATAAACTCTTCAGTCTCCAGAGTTCTTGTTACTTCAATATGCATTGCCCTAGTCTTGAGGCAAACGAATAGACAGGCATAACTTTTGTGGTGAACTGGTTTCCTTGTGGATCCTTCTTAGGGTGAAGGGCCCAGCAAAATCAATTCCAACATGTGTGAAAGCTGTGATATCTGGTGCTGTTCTTGCTGTAGGTAGTAATCCCATCTGTTGTGTCATGGTATTGGCATTTGCTCTTCTGCATTGTGGGCATCCTTTGGAGATTTTCTTAAGAAAGGATCTCAAGCCTCTGATATAATAATTCTCTGCCAGGATACTCATCATTACAGAGGTACCACTGTGCAGCTGCCTGATGTGTTCTGTCTTTATTAGCAGCTGCGTCAATTGGCACTTGATTGACAGGGGCCACATCTTCTTGGGTGGACTGTTTCCTGTTGCCTGACCCTGCCCATCACCACAATGGCATTGTCAGCTATGCTGACAGACAGGCCGGCCAGGGGATGCTTGTCAGGTAAGTTTCTCTTCTTCCCCAGGCACTCGAACACTTCAGGAAACTGTTGGTGTTGTTGTACAGTAATCAGGAAACGTCTGGATGCTGCTAGTTCCTGATAGGTAAGTTTGTCATCATACTCCATGGTAAGTTTCTTCCTGCACCCGTTGATAAACCTCCGTATCCATGACAACACTCGGACGAGGTGAGCATAGCTGGAATACTTCTTATACAACTCCCAGGTAGGTTGTGGTGTGGAAATTGCTAGGAGAGTGGCAGCTGTTTCTTGATGTGGTAGTTTCGACAGTGGTTTAATCTTGGTGACTGGCCATGCTGACTCAGGTAGTGCCAACCATTGTGGCCCTTTCCACCATAGATCAGATGTGGTTAAGGCAGAGACTGTAGAACAACGGCTGGCAATGTCAGCTGGATTGCAACTGGTGGGCACATGTTTCCAGACGGCATGTGATAACTGCTCCAAGATGAATGCTGTCCTGTTTGCTACGTAGGTCTCCATTCGACATGGCATCTTCTGTAACCAGGCCAACACAATCTCGGAGTCTGTCCAAGGCTGAGTGTCTTCCAGTTTGATCTTGAAAGTTTTGGCTGTGTAAACCAACAGCTTGGTTAGTAGAACAGCTGCCTCTAACTCCAGCTTTGGAATCGACTTCCGTTTCACTGGACACACTTTGGCTCTTGCTAGAACCAGTGTTGTCTTGATAGTGCCATCCTTGAGCCTGCACCTGATGTAAACTGCTGTGCCCATGGCCAAGTTGCTGGCATCTGAAAACCCATGTAGTGACATAGTTGCTGTTTCACTTTCATCATGGACATATTGAAGATTGATAGGAAAGTTGTTGACTGCTGGTAGTTCTTCAGACCATGGCAACCATCTGTTCAGAATGCTTTCAGGTACTTGATCGTCCCATCCGCATCTTGCTGCCCACAGCTCCTGAAGTAGTAACTTAGGGATGATGGCAACCGGTGAGAACAAGCCCAACACCGGTCGTAAAGTTTAGCTCCCCAGGAGGCAATCCAACGTTTTGTTACTCGATTGGTACAGCTGGAACTGTGGGAGCAGAGATGTGGAGGCAATCAGACTGGACGTTCCAGTGAATGCCTAGAGTCTTGGGGGGTTGATCCTGGGATGTAATCTCAAGATCAGCCATTTCTATCAGATGATCTGGAACTGAAGATCTCAGCTCCGGAGAATTCGTTCTCAGTTTCCTCAGTACCATGCCACATTTGAGTAGCAGCTGACAGACTTCGCTGAACAAAGCAGCTTCGTCTTCTACTGTCTCTGTACCGGTTAGGAGGTCGTCGACTTAGAATGCGTGATTGATGCTGTTCGTGGAGTCGTAATTTCCACGAGCTGGGGCGTGGTCTTCGAGACGTGAGAGGTTTAGGCAAAGCAAAAATGCTGGCTTCGCCAGTGCGCGAAGGACCAGGTGTCAAGATACACTTTCCTGTCTGGCAAAGTCAGAATCTGAGTGCGCAGCGCAGAGCAAGCAGCAAAGGCAAGCCCCTTACCCCGACAGTGTCTACGTCGCCAACGGGCGGATTGCAGGAGACAACTGCGGTGACAGCGTGGAGTACGCACCCAAAACTAACTCAGACTTTTGACAGTACTGATGAAATCTTTTCGACAACATACGCATATGAATTACAAGACTTATGAAAGTGTGACTAGGGTGATAACAGCATTGGTTGTGTATGAATATCATTATGCATTGAATTACATGGTAAAGAGTCATCAATATTACATAAGTTCAATGTTTATACGTCTTCAGCTTGGCTTGAGGTTATTCGGTGGGCGTGGCTTCATAGGCGTGACTTCTTCTTGTCTGGTCTGGTGGGCGTGGCTTCGGAGGTGTGACTTCCTCTTGCCTGTTCAGATGCCGTGACCTGAACAGATGCACTGACTGGCTTGAGGGTAGTCTTGTTTGAATTTGTCAGCATGGTGACTGAGAACAGCAGTAGCAATAAAGGGAGATGGTCTGGCTCCAAAGGTCACCCTTGTCATCCTCATCTCAGGCATCCCGAGCCAGGAACCGATGAAAGTCTCGTTCTTGCTTGAGTAGTTTGAATTCTCGGAACATCTTGCTGATGTCCGCAGAGAATGCAATGTTGTGCAGGCGGAACACCAGCAAGATGTCCGAGATTGCAGGGTATAAGTTTGGCCCTGGCAGTAGACAGTCAATGACTGAATAGCCTGTTGATGATTTGCCCGAACAGTCACAAACCGGTCTGGTCTTAGTAGTTGTGGAGGACTCCTTGATCACACCGTGTACAGGAACCAGGATTGTTTATCTCGTCATCTGGTATTGTCTCAGCATGGTCAAGTTCTCGGTAAAAGAGGTGAAGTCGTCCAACTTGCTACACCTTAACATCTTCCTCTCATTGGACAAGAGGCGGCTGAGCCATACTTCTCGTCTGGCCTAGAGGAGGAGGATTGGCCACCCAAGGAAGTCCAAAGATGTATCTCCCATCTGTGGCATCGACGACCAGTTTCTCCTCGAATTGCTAGACTGCAGAGGCTTCTTCTGCTGTCATGACAGAGGCTTCTGGACTCGGTCAGTCTCCCAGAGCTTGGTAAGTGCTTCACCAAGCTGGCTATCCTCTAAGTTGGTCAACATAGTGGTACCATTACTCTGGCAGCTTCCCGCTCCATAGACTGCCCAACCAAAGATGGTAGACATGGCAGTCAGTCTGGTCTCTTTGCAGGTATGAATGGGCTCGTTCCAAAGGAACAAAGGTAGGTCATATGTTCCAATCACCATGTCTATGGCTCCTCCAAATTCTTCATCAACCAGTTGTAAGCCTTGCAGTACAGGGTTGTTCATCACTGCTGCTTTGTCAGTGGGAGTGGCTGTAGACGGAAGTGTGGAGGTAATGGCTAGGTTCAGTTGTATTGTTTCGTCAGATGGCTGCACCGATAGTATGATTAGTTTGCTGCCATGTTTGATCCTGCTTTGGGCTAGAGCACCTTTCTCTGACACTGTGCCTTGCATCACCATGTCCGGGGGAAAACATTGCAGCTTCAGTTGTGAGGCTACACTTTCGGTGATAACAGAGTGTGTCGAACATGAGTCAAGTGCTGCCCGAACTGTCATGGCTCTGTCTCCATTGATCACCATGGCTAAGACAGTGAAGATGAAGCCACTCCTCAAGGATCCATCATTTGTGGTATCAGTGACGTCTGCTGTTGGATCAGCTGAGCTGGTCATCATATTTACTGTGGTTGATGTG
>WLWI01001548.1_pt1 | contig 19907 bp, 11 predicted proteins | sample 6701501 | NCBI WGS metagenome assembly WLWI01 (sample SAMN12718690, study PRJNA515312) | sponge metagenome | isolation source: marine sponge | host: Mycale hentscheli | place: New Zealand: South Island, Marlborough, Capsize Point | collected 2014-11-01 | reverse complement strand
ACCCATAGCTGTGCAAGCTCATTACTCTAGTAGTTATAGCAACTGGCCTGGCTCACCATTTTTTCTGGGTTTTTACAGCAACTTTTCTCTAGTGATGTAGCCTACCAAAACAAATTAGAGCAGCTGCTAAAATATCAGCTGGGAGGGAGGGGGGGGAGGGGGGAGGGGGGGGGAAGTTCCTAGAGTGAGAGTATTTTATAGCTAACTTTTCACCCAGAGTTACCAACTCTAATACAAACTACTTCAGTGAAGGTATCTAGCAAGGAATAGACTTGATCCCATACTTTTTTAAGGGAGACTTAAAGCAGCAGAAACAAAGCTTCCTAATATCTACACTTGACATTTTAGCTTCTTATCTTGTGGTGTTGGCCACTTGAGAGTGGATTGATTTGATAGTCAAAACTTCGTCCAACTGAGATCTCTTCAATAAACTTGACTTTCCCAGTATATAGAGAAATTTATTCTTTTTATTACTTTTTTGTAAAACTTGATTTAGTAGCTAAGTTTTCCTTCTAATTATCATAGAAGTACATACATATATACGTCAAACATATCGGTTTGAGTGTGTTGATACAGCAAGCAACGACATACTGTGATCAAATAATAGTTATGGTTATTTTGTAGATTAAAGTAAGCTGCCTTTTCATCAAGCATAGTGTGTTTTTATCCTTTGATGCACCTGTTAAACAATCTGTTTTGATACCAAAACATAAACATAAACACCTAAACGAAAAACCAATTGAAAAGCACTTTTTTACTGATCACTAATCAGAATGCAACAGCATGCTAAGATAATGCTGCATGTTGTCATATTAAAAATAGGACAGAACCATGGAAAATGAAGGCTAGATATTTCTTTATCAGAAAAAATTTAAAATGAAATCACGTAGATTTAAATACTCGAGAAAGTTTAATGTACAATAGTTTGGAAGAAGTTGTGCCAACTGTACAGTGCTTGGTTCTTTATTTATAATTAAGTATAGTCCTCATAAACTCTTTTTTATTTCATGTAATTTTTCCAGTCTTTGGTTCTTGCCAGAAATACTTGATGTTCACTCTTTTTTGGGGCTTCTACAATTACCTTAAAAAGTGTCTCTATGGCATAAAACAGAACATGTTTGTTTTTCTTGTACAGAGATCAAAGCAGTGCTGATGAAGACTTGATGAAATATTATGTATTCATAACTAAAGCTGTAGGGTTGATACCCAGAAATTAGCAGTATATGTAACTATAGGCTACTGTGTGGTAGTCTGGGATAAGATCATGCAAGTTCTTTTCAAATGTGGGTGCAGGGTAGTTGGGTGGAGCCGACGACCTCTGCTGGGGAGAGGTCAGGTAACAAGCCTATACTCGGGTTTGTTCCCTGCTGCAACGTAGGTTGCAGTCCAATCAGATTGAAGTGTGGTTAAATGCTAAGGAAATTAGCTGACTCAGCAGAACAAACCGGCCGGGTATTAGTCTGGCGTTGCCGACCCTTTACCCTCTATTAATACGGAAGTATTCATAGAGGGTAAAGGGTCGGCAACGCCAGACTAGCCGGGTATAGGCTTGTTACCCGACCTCTCCCTTCAGAAGAGGTCGGGCTCCGCCCAACTAGGTGCAGGGTTTTCTCCCAACAACACGGTTTTTTAGGCTTGACCCCAGTTTCTTCTGATACTACAGCATTAACCAAGTCTTACTTTAACCTTAGGCTCCAAATTCTGAGATAATTCCTGCGAAATGCTAGGTCTCAAAAAGTTTCTGCAACTGGTTACTACGGCATTGAAACCCCTTTACCAGATTTAACTTCAAAATAAAGTACCACGACTTAGGGGAAGCTGAGGTAAGTATGTACGTAATTTCATAATTACATAAATAACTCTGGCCTACGTAACATTTTTTTTGTAGAGCTGAGAGAGTTGCTGGCATTTGAAGTAGCCAGAATGGCATAAGTTTGATACTACAGAAATTTCCATTATTCAGGTTAGAGAGTAATCCTGTATTTGTTTGCTAAAATTAATGATCATACTAAGCTATATTTTTAGAAATGGGCTGATAGAATTTTTGGAGTGTTTCGTTTGTGCACTGGCTCGCTCGCCCTTTGTGCTAAAGCACATTACTAATGTTATTAATGTTGTAATATAGCCATATTGTGCATTATGTATGCCATATATATTCATTTCTTGTGCTTTAAATATGACAGTCGGGCAATATGGCTTGGCAATTAAGCTGCAGTCGCTATTCCATACAACTGAGATGCGTGAGAATGGTGTATTGTAAATTTGGGCACATAACTACCATCTCATCCACCAACTGCACTGCTGGCATTCTCCTGCTAATTGCATTGCTATTTAGTAAGATTGTGCATGAAATTACACTAGTTTTTTTTTTGCTGACAATGCAGGAGTTAGAAGAGTGTTGAAAATTAAATAGATGAAAAACTTAGTACATGTACTGTGAGGGGACAGGGATAGCTCAGTAGTCAATATGTATTTACTGGCTATTTGTAACAATAGGTATTTACACTACCATTTCCTTCCTACTATAGATACCAACTGCGATCCATCAGCTAGCTATTAAAAAAAAAAATTTCTCAGACTAAAATAATTTGGTGTTTTCCAGTAGCTATATCTATAACTATTATAGATAGGTCGAGTTGATGAATAGATGTAAGTGGCGTCTTTCTAAGAGGAGCTATCTTATTGAGATCTGGAAGTTTTGAAATGGTACTATGTATATGTATTAATGCCACCAGACCCCATTCCTAACATAGCAGTATGTAAAGGGTTAGCAAGACTGGGACTGACTGACTGACCGACTGATGGACAGAGGAAGAAACTGACAGATGGACTAATAGATGGACTGACAGACAGACAGACAGATGGACTGACAAAGTGAGTACTATCACCCTCTCACGCAGGACACTTGGAGTTAACCACATTTAGGGTGTTGTAGCAGAGGTATTATCTAATGCAATTTCTCTATTACATTCAGGTATGTTATGGCTTTCGTAAGTTTTTAATGGATCCATAACATAAACAACTATCCTATTAGTCTCTAACACTGTGCATCTTATGGGTTCTAAAATATTGTTATAATTCCATGAATGCCGGAATGTAAACAGTCCATGAATGCTTTTGCTAGTAATACTCGGGTAATAAGACCTGTGGTGAGATTTACAAGGAAATAGGGATGAGTACAAAAGTGGAATTTCCTTGATAACTATAATAGGCTATTTTTAGTGTATTGTTATATTATAGTTTTGCTATTGTAGTAAGTTTGACGGATTGCTAAACTTGTAAAATAATTGAAAAATTATATTTAAAGTTCTACTAATAGCTAATGTCTACCTTGATCGCTGAAGAAAGCAATGCAGGTATGAACCAAGAGATGGCTTTTGGCATGAAATTTTCAATATAAGAATAGCTCATTCAGGCTGTAAAATATATAGGCTAGAACTAATGTCAATGTATTAGTTAGTTAGTCTTTTTTGTTGTTGTTGTTGGTGTTGTTGTTTATGATGACAATGAATTTGCAAAGTCAGATTATAATTATTGAAAAACACATGTTAGCTAAACATTAAGTGCTACCCTTTTGTCATTGAATCTTCTAGATCAAACATCACAAACCCTGATGGACTACATTGAAACTGCTGTGGACACTAGACCTGAGGAAGGTATGAAAGCAATTCAGTTACTTTTGCAAACTGCAGACCTTGGTTATGTCTGTAAGGAAACTGGGGAAACCTTCTTCCATAAGATGGCTACTTACTGGGATTTGAAACTCATGGACATGTTTCATGAACAATTTTTGCAATCTTGTGAGCATATCCCCAATATTAGTGCCCAAGACAAGAATGGTAGGACTCCATTGCATGAAGCTGCACGAGTAAACAACATAGACATGGTTGAATGGCTGCTATCACATGAGGCAAGAATGGAGGAAAAGACTTTTACAGAACAGCAGACACCTCTCCACTACGCTGCAAGGTTTGAGTCCATAGAAGTTATGGAATTCCTTCTGAATAAAGGAGGTGAGATAAAGTTTCAACAAGAAGACAAAATACTATAAATTTTGTTACATAAAGGCTATTAAATTTTCACTAATACATTATTGCTACTGGTTTTACAGCTGATATGGAAGCTAAGGATTACAGATCTCGTACACCACTTCACCTAGCCATCAATATTGGAAAAATTGTGTCAACTAACTATCTCCTCTCCCTGACCACACCTCCAGATGTCAGAGTGAAGGACAAGGATGGAAACATGGCAATATCAGCAATGATACATTCTATGCCTAGAATGGTACGTATAGAAACATCTATTGTGTTTTTTATTAGTTGACTGTTTACAATTAGAAATGCTAACACAAATGATTTAGTAGGTCACATTAATAGCTACAAGTATAGTATATTTATTATTACGTACACAGTCTATACTGGTGTTGTGTTTCAGCAAAAAAGTGGGTGAGCTAGTCTAGCTAGCTATATTTTTGATACAATAAAGATTTACTATATCCTTTTTATTTTAACAAAACCTCCAATTCTTTATTCCTTTGTATGAAAAGCTAGCTAAGCTTAGCTTAATTTTTCTTGTTTTTTCACCTATACAACAAAATTGCACTGTTCATTGAACTCGCTCGTGAGTCCTCTATGTTATTGCAGGTGTTTGATAAACAAAAGTTCAGGTATTTAGGTCTGAAAAGGTTAGCAAACATGCTTTTCAAAACCCGACAAGTCCAGTACTCTATTGGCATTTTTATCAAGACACTTTACCAACTTAAACAATTAGTAGTGCAGGCAAGAAATATAAGGAGTGACATGTACCATATATGTATAAAATAAAAAATAAAAAACATCATGGATCTCAATTGTGTGTTACCCAGGACAGTGATACATTCTTGAGACATGGGTAAACCTATTAAGTGTAATGTACAGATAGTGCCGAACAGTGGTATAACATTCACTGCCCATCCTTTACTAGTCCAGTTTGCACAGATTTGTGTCACATATTGTATTACATGCATTCACTCAGTCTCAGTGAGGACCCTGGGTTGAGAAATGGGTCCAGAGACAATAATATAATAACTTGTTTACGGCACACCCCAAAGGGCATTAATTGAAATGCTTGCATGGACATAGCATCACCACTCGTTGTGCAAAGTCTTGTGATGTATTATTATGACCAATAGCTAGAAGTATTTTGGAATTTCATTTAGAGTGCCCTATTTTGGGGGCTCTGTGAACAAGTGATTATATTGTATGTTCCAAGACCTTTTCTTCCCCTACGTAATGGTTCAGGATAGATGAAGAATCAGGAATTGCATACACTCATCCTGTTTTTATTTTGTCAACCACACGTAATTGCTTGCCGAGTCAGGGGATCATGTGGAAGAGTTATATAGAGATGGATTTGAATGAAGGATTATATGAGTAAGTCCTCTTTGCTAACCTAAGTCTACTGCTTATTACTAGGCACATCACTGTATAGGCTAGAACCCCTCAGTCCCCCTCCCCCTAAGGGAGACACCTGTACACATTACAGTATATGTAATATAGTCTGTGGGGGTTGCCCTCGCCAGACCCGAAGCTCAGCAAGGTAACGCGCACGTAAGGTGGACAACACAGTCGCTGCCACCAGAGTTCTCAATCAGAGAGTAGCCGTAGCTAATCTTTCTGCCAACGTATTGGTAACTAAAAGTTTAGTATAATTAAGGACTAACTCAAGCACGAGGAAATCCAAGGTTATATTGCCTCAGGAGCCCCTCGTGCAACAAACACTACGCATGACATAAAACTCAACAATAATCATACAACCACAATCGTTCATATGCATTAAGATACACACACAGTTTATCTAGCTAATAGTTCCTCTTCTCTTCTCTCTTTCTCTGTCATCTTCTGTCTCTTCTTCCAGTGTGGGCGACTGTAAAGCCCACACAGTCAAGCTGTACAATAGCAAGTTATAGGTGTTTTAGCTACAGTTTTCCCTTCTTAGCACATCCTTGGAACTGAAAATGCTAACAAGAAATGAAACATAAGTACACAGCAGTAAACATTAGGTCAAATAATATTATGGAAGAAAATTATAGTGCACTTCCCATTCCTTACCAAATTTTCAGGCATGGTTGGACTGGAAGCTAAGTTTTTAGCCTTAAGAATGAAGATTCTGAAACACAGATTGTCAAATTAGCTATTCAAATCATTTTGTCATTGTACTGGTATTATTTCAGGCTTTGAAGGCTCTTGATCAACTCCATGATGTTAATGTGACCACTAGGACAGAAAGGTTTATTCTATCTTGCTTAGAACAAGGCAATATGCAGGAGAAGGGAACCAAATCTCCAGTAAGAACTGTTTTCAGTGTATCATATAAAAATTTGTTTAATACATTCATAATGTGTGACTTTTGTTTAGTATGACACTGCAGTATCAGATAGAAGAAGAAAAGTTTTGGTCCACCCAGTCATGCTGGCATTTTCTATAATTAAGTGGAAGTTTGCCAGATTTCTGTTCTATGCTCACTTCACAATATACTCAGTATTTCTCCTCCTCTGGTCTTTGCTAATCTTGTACCCTACAGTTCAAGAACAGCACATTTATAATATCCCCCAAGATTTATGGAGAATAATATTACAGGTAAGCTGTGGCAATTCAATTCACAGTACCAGCAATTCAGGAAGTTCATTAGCAATAATCTCTTTTAACTCACATTTCAGGTTGTGCTACTCATTCTGTTTGTGCTACTAGCTGTGGAAGAAGTCATTACATTAGTAATCTCTTCAATAAGACATGTTGTAAGTACTGAATATAATGACTATGGGAAGGGGTAAGATGAAATCAGCTACTGGGACCAAGTAAGAGAATGCATTTGTAGGGATTAGGAAAAGGTAGGAAGGGGTGGATTGGTTAAAGGTAGACGGAACTATGAAATAAAACTACATATACAATATATAAGCATAATTCAAAACTCTTTTAAATTATACTATATAGCTTATAACTATTATTGATCAACAAGTAATTATACCTATTGGCTATCCATAATTAGTATAGTAAAACCTATTAGACTTTTACATAAGTGAAATGTTTGTAAGCATTATTTTCTGTTTAGGTATTATGTATAGTAAAAAGACTAAAAAATGCCTACAATAGGTTAATAAGGCACTCTAAAAATCAATGAGGGGAAAGTTCCAGATGGTGTAATGGTAAGTATACATGACGACACAGCCGATGGTCACAGGTTGGAGTCTGATTTAGGTATATTTCTTTTCTTCTTTTTTTTTTCTTGTCAACATCCTTGTATAGAGTGGGTAACTTGACACTTGACCGATTCAGATAACGGCAATGCTTTACCATTTTTTCTGAGCTCTTGAATTATACATAAATACACACACTATGGGTCACCATCGTGGTCATTGTTGACATTGTCTGACATACCAGTGTATTATTATATATTTTTGCTGAATTGTTTGGAGTGATTGCAGTGGCTATTGGATTTATTGGAAACTCTGAGCATAGACTAAAAGTCTTTGGTTCATGATGAAAAATAAGGTTCTATGTTGTCTTTTGATCAAACTCATTAATTTAATGGATGAGTGGGTGTAGTCTAGTGGGTGTGGTTATAAAGGCTGCACCAATTTGATTTGGCTTCCTACTCCTCTGAGATACAAGTTCAGTATTTGGAATTAAGTCCAACTGTTAATGGCACTCTTAGTATTATAGTGAATAAATAAGCAAAAGTTGTATTTAAACCATGTGCATATGATACAGGATACAAGTATATTATTTGCTGTACTGATGATACCTTACACATTTTATTTCCCTGTATTATCCTGATGGATTATTTTGTTATTGTTGTTTTTATGGACGTCAAGATGTCCAGATTCCAAAAATAAGTAGCTATTACTAGAGTTGTGAATTAATAGTATTTATATGTGTAGATATACATTAAGAAACAGCAGAGACAGAAAGAGGAAGATTTGAGAATGTTAACATTGGAGAAAGAAGAAAGACCTTTGATGTTGAATGCTAGGATAAAACCATTGGACTACATTCCTCCATATTGCAAAGAATTGCCTAACGTGTTGATTAACATCTCTAATTTGTTAACACTAATAGTGATAGTGATGCATTCAGTCAACGTGGCAGCACACACGTCCACTTTTGCTATCTGGGTGGCCAGGTGAGTTCAATGCTTATGTGTTAGTACATGCCTCTCTCTTAAAAATTGTATAAATTAATGTTATTGATAATATTTTTTAATTGTAACCAATGTAATAACAATAAAGCTGATAAAACTATTTACAGCAATATTATCCAATTTTCATTAGTGCTAAGAACCCTAATGATTCATGAGAGGAAAAACTTATAAAGATTCACATTACTTCAGGATTTTTTCTTCTTTTTCATTAATTGGTTATGCTGATTTAGCTATCAGCTACTCTCTACTCTGCTGTGCAACAGCAATTGTTACATGGGATTAAAAAAATGTTTTGTATTACGTAAATTTTATTTCATATTTAGAAACTCAATGGCAATTATAGGTAAAATGAAGGGTTTTGTGGTGTACAAATTTCATGAATACCTATAGCTATAGCATTGTATACCACAAAACCAGCTAGTTGAATTTTCTACACAGTGGCAACTGAACAGTGGTAAAAAATTATGATAAAGACGAGGTAGGCATGATAGGGTGACATGTTGGACTTAAATTCATGACTGTCATGCCAAATTTGGTACAGTTGGCAGCTATGCTCTATGAATGAGAAAAAAAAAGAACTATCATACAAGAAGTTCATGTGATGAAATTGTTAATAATTTCTATTGTTTTTTAATACAAGTTTTATCTAATTTTTGATATAGCTATTCAGTTATTCAGTAGATGTGCTTCACAGTGCCTGCATTCTACTCACAAGATACGTACACAAATCACTCGTTTTGATTCAAAGGATATACATACTCATCCAATAGTACTTAGAGTTAATATTGGTTTTAACATGTACTTAATCAAAGGGATAATTTAAGTGTAATGCAAAATGGGATGGATTCAACAAACTACAGCAGTCTCCATGTACTATATTTCTATCATACATCAAAACCTTGCCTATTTATGCTATATTTGCATAGATAGATTATGTAAACTTATTCATTTAACACTTATTAACCTTTGTATTGCATATAAAGAGTGGGATGCTGCACGACTGTACTTCTGTGGAGTCGGGTGATAATATTCTTGAGAGCTATCAAGTTCTTGGGACCCCTCATTGCTGCCATCTCTGCCATTAAAAAGGACATATTTCGTTACTTTATTTTAGCATCTGTATTCTTCATACCATACGTGATCTGTTTGTGGGTCATGTTTGGAGGACCTCAATCTGCTACTTTAGACCCTGGATCTGCAAAGAAGGATCTTTCTACCATTTACCATATTGCTGTGATGACTTTCAGAATGTCACTAGTAGATAGCTATCCTTACGATGTAAGTTCACACTAATTAATAATTTATATCCAATAGTTAAAGATGTTCCTCCCATTAGTGACTATTATACTATTAATTAGGCACCAAATTGTTACTAGCAAAAAAAAACTAGCTAAATTTAACGTCATTATTTAAGATGTTGTTTCAATGGCCAATATATACATACTTCAAACTAACATGATGTTTTAACTTTTGCTGAAGTTCTCCTCATGGGTCAAGAAGGTCTATCTCTTTGTAGTGATTATACACGGCATTGTTGGCATATATTCTAACTGTTTAATATATCCTGAAGGACTAACTACTATGCAGCATAGACAGCCAGCATTCAGAACACTTCTAGATGAATGGTGCTTCTGTAATCTTTTATTAATGATTCTTAGTGGCTCTGTCTACAGCTCGTATTTTGTCCCATTTAATGGGGTGGTGTTGCTGCACCTTATAACCATAAATTAAGTAGAGACATAAAATAAGAGCTTCCTGGATGCTGACTGTCTGTGCATTCTGCAAATCATCCTGATGGAGATATTAAACAGTATAGTATGCCCACAAACTTCTATTGTTATTGTTATTATTATTATTGTTTTTTTTTATTGTTTGTTGTTGCTATTGTTGTTGATTTTTATTATTACTATTATTATACCTTTGTTTATTATTAATGTTATTGTTTTTCTTTATCAAATGTTTGCACAAGAAAAGAGTGAATAAACTGTTGAAATTCATTATTATCTCACTATTTTTGATTTTATAGAATTTACGAGATTTAGACGAAGGAACGACATTGATAATTGTTGCTCCTTTCCTCCTGGCTTTGGGTGTCATAGGAATGAATCTCTTTATTGCTTTACTCACCTATACTTTTCAAAATGTTCAGGATCATGCCTTTGAATACTCCATCTTAGAGCATGTAAAATTACTACATGAGATATTGTATATCCAGTTATTATGAGTTACTCTAACTATTTAGAATCTCTTTTTTTTATATTCACATTGCTTCTGTAAGGCTTTTAATAAATATGTGCATTTATTATGCAGGCCAGAGTGATCAGCTTTTATGAAGAAAAAAGTCTGGGTTCTTGCATATATCGACGCTATTATGAGTATTTGAGAAATAACTGTAATCCTTTAGTGCAGGAGTGTGATGTCAAGTTTGAAGATATTGCACTGCCAGACCCAAAGGTATAGCTACTATCTATAAACTAATAATTTGCTGAATAGTTGAGGCTATTTGACAAGTTTTTGTCAAGTATCATATTTTCTCCATTAAGCTAATTAGTTAATAGCTGTCACTATTGCAACAAGGATCATTTAAAGTATCACAAGATTAATGTTTATATACAGTGCTTAATGCTGATGTACTATTGTACCACTATCATGTGCTGTCTACAAAACCTTACTATTAATCTGAATCCTAAATAAATAAAAATAAAGCATTAAGGTATATTGACTCACATTGCAACCAGTAACACAAGAATTGTTTGCTGCACTGTGTAAATTCTCTCGACTGTTATAGGACCTACATTTAGCTAAACAACATTAGGTTAATATGAACTGTCCTTAAAATTTACTGACTATAGCCTTCGTTCCCAATTCACTCCAGTAGTGACTCTTATCTGATAGGTAGCTACTATATAGATTATTCTAATAAAGCAAAGCATTGGCAAATTTTTATATTATTATTACTACTTTTACTTACTTTCACAAACTATATAATTTGCAGCCACATCAAATTGGAAGGACTAAAAGCAAAGAGGCAACTCTTACAAGTTTAGAGAATAAACTCACCAATGATAGTGCGTTGTTGCAGGCAGAGCTTACTAAAATCAGAGAAATACTTGACACATTTGCAAGAGATATAGCAGAGCTAAGACAACTACAGATATCTTCAATGCATGTGCCACACCCACTAGACCGGACATCCTCAACTTTATGTTGAAGTATGAGAACACCGACTCCATCAGAAAAGGAATGGCAAATAAATACAAGAAACAATGTAAAGACTTTTAACTGACATTCTTTTTATGTTATTAACAATTGTCATTGTTGTCAAATCACTTTTTTGAACCCACTAGCTATGATAACTATATTTATTGACTAGTTTTTCATTTGAAACACTCACTCAAGCTCTTCTTTTTGTAAACACACATTCTACCAAGATGCTTTAGAATGTAAAATAAGTAATTCCCCATCAACTCAGGAAAGATGTGGTTGAAAGACCCGCCACTACGTGAACTCCATTAATGTTCACGGACTACTGGTAATTTTTTTACTTTTATGTTCAAATTTGAAATTTAACCGATCCGTTGATGTCTCACAGTAAAGAGGGAGTCAGCTGATATACAAAGAATGTAACCATTGAAATTGTATCTTTAGAAGTTACTGCAATCTGTATGACAGGAGAGAGCCTGTTATGGGTAGCACTCTTTCCCTCAAGGTTAGTTGGGTGGCTACGAGGTCAATTCCAGAGTCTGGTCTGTCCAGGTATATCTCCTAAATCTCACTGGAATTATTTTTCTGAGTTAAAGGTGTTTATTATGTCACGTTAGAACAGCTTTCAAAGTGGATATCTCTTGTACCTCTGCAGAATTGTGTATGTGTAGGTTACTTTACATGATTGAAGCAAGATAGTCGCCCCAGGGACGCCAGTTACCCAGAGTTTTCTTGGGTAACCATGTGAAGTGGGGATGACCATGCACTAGAATGATGTTGGTACAGTTTTGCAGCAATATATTATAAAGGGAGCCTGGTGTCTTATCTCTTTTCCTTTCCAGAAAGATGACACTAGCTAAGACCAGATAAAGTGCTTGTGACAAGGAGTTACTAGAAATTTATGTGGCTGTCCAGTATTTCTGACACTTCCTTGAAAGACGCTTGTTCCACATTCTCACTGATCTAATTCGTCCCCAACCACCACGAGTTTCATCACATGCTGGCTAGGTCTCTGCGGAATTGGCCACAGCTATTCACATTTTTGTCCATCTGTATGGCATCCACAAGCAGCAGCAAACTCCGTATGAGGGTCCCTTCTCTGTTTTCAAACTCAATAACAGAGTTTTACTCTCTTTTCATGAAAGGCAGGACTCACTCTTGCAAGCAATCAAGTCAAACTTGAACACCTCAATAATAATGTACGCACCACAACATCTACTTCATCCACCACATGTGCTCCACCACATGTGCTCCACCCATCTCCCAGTATCCTCTCATAACTTGTTCAGGATATTGTGTTCATTTCCCCCCATCATCTCACTGAATACTCGAGGGAGGAGTGATGTAGTGAATTTCAATGGTGGACTGCACTTATCTAATTCATGTTCACTTTATGTTTCCCACACAATCTCTAGCCTTTTAATTCAAATTGAAACTAATATTAATTTTATCAGTAAATAGAGTAGTGTGTACAATTCAAATTAGTACATCCCCAAGATAGCAGCTTTATTACATGATATTATTATTATTTAGATTTTTTTTTGTCTTACAGTTCAACAATGGTTGATCATATTAGTATAGTTCATGTGAGTGACTGTTCCAACAGACAAAGCATTGATAGACACAGATATATCACAACTCAATAATAATAATATACCGTGATATAGTCCTCCACCTAAACTTACTACCTCGGTTTGTGTTCATAGGCAAAATTTGATTTAGTTTCATCTGCATACAGCACAGCAAGTTTGTCATTTAAATGGACACAGCATGGTTTCCGTCAAAATAGCTGGCAGTTATGAATACAGTATTATGAGCTCAAGTAATAATGATGCACAATGTAATTATACAGTAGAATCTTCAAACTGAGAACAATTTGGGAACAGGCATATTCAGTTCACATATCAGAGGCTTGCTTTATAAGTTAATTACTAAGCAGTATATAGGCTATTGAATAGGGAAAGCAGAAAGAGATCTAGAACAGAAGCGATAAAGCTAATTACATAAGATTTCAGTATCCAAGGTTTTGCTGTAGAAAAAGTGCAAGTATAGTTACTTGGTATTCTGGTGATCTTTGAAGTGGCCAGCTAGCTGAAGCCTGTTTTACTTTAACACTTCATGTGTTTAGCAATCAAGTGGCATCAGTCTCTTGCAAATGCTGCACAATAGAGGCAAACAAAGATCACTAATATTGTTTAAATAGAAAATTTTAAATCAAAAATGAAGATGAAACAAGTTACTTTCATTGCAGTGTTATCTTGGTTAATTAAAACTAATTATATTTTAACATTTTAGTTAAAATCTCCACAACCTAAACTAAAAAACAACAACAACAACAACAAACAATCAAGTCAGTAGAGTTAAAAAAAACAAAACTAAAACCATATTGGGGTAACACGTTATGTTAGCTACAATAAGCAGATCATAAAATTGTCGCACACTCATTAAGGAAATAAAAAGGAACTTGAGAATAAGGAGCGAAAGGCTCGATTCAGCGAGGGTGTTTGGAAAAGGTTTGGTAGAGAGCGCGTTGCCTGGACGTGCATTACTTAGACGAATAATTGATGGCGCATGCGTGCAGTGTAGACTATAAAAGCCCTGGCGTCTTGTTGGCGTTTGCGGTAAAACGCAAGAGGGATTTGGAGGTTGTGTTTGCTAATACATAGTGCTGTGACTTTGGTGCTATTTTTCTTAAAGGATTGCTATTAAACGGCCTAACAGGAGACCGTTATGAAGTTCAACGTTTGTTACGCGCTCACTGTGTTGAGTGCATTACCCTTTATTAATGTTTACGCAAAGAAATGTTGTAATCAAGACTGTACAAGTAAGAGTGGTAATTAACTATATGCCAATACACTTTTCAGTATATATTATAGTTTATTTAATGTGTGTGTATAATATAGTACTTATATATTACATATATAATAGCTAAAATATAATAATTATATAATATATTATATAACTTCTTACATGAGTCAGAGTGTGATCAGATATGGTGAAATATTTCACAATCAATTTTCTTGAGCCAGAGGCAAGTGAAAAAAAAAAGCCTGAATTTATCTGTATATAGCTATGTACATAATGTTAATACATATCGTACACTTGAGTTTTTAACTTGTGATGAGATATCTCAAGGTCATCATTACTAGGAAAAAAAAATCATACTTATCACACTTTATTATTTCACTCTAGTTGTATGGCCGGCTCATTACCCTCTGATACTACTCTAGTAGTTATAGTAGCTGCCCCACTTACATGTTTCACTCTAGTTGTATGGCCAGCTCATTACCCTCTGATACTCTAGTAGTTATAGTAGCTGGCCTAGCTTACATGTTTCTTTTGTTTTTACAGCTACATTTCTCTTGTGAGTTACTTTGTTACCAACCTTAATATAAACTATATGCAGTGAAGATATGTAGCATAAAATTTTACACCCAGAGTGATTTGGTAAGATATTTCTCTCTCCCTTATATTCACTCTATACTAATTGGTTCTTGAACATAAATTAGACTATAGTCATGAATACTTCACCATATTATTCTGACTGTATAATACGATTATTTATTCCACCCAGATATCTCCACAATGATATCTTTAGGTATATACATGCCCCTTGAAATACTGAGAAAGCACATTATCCTAGTAGTTAATTATAGAAAGGGCCAACCTTTCTTCTATAAAACTTTCCAGGTTTTTTCGGCCACCTTCCTCCTATGTAGCCTACTCAACTCAGGTTAGAGCAGCTGCTAATACATCAACTGGGGGTGTGGGTAGCCCCAAAAACCAACTTTACTATAGCAGTGAAGATATCTAGTGTGGAATAAACCACTTATTACACTTGTCAGAGAGATATGGCTAGATATTTCACTTTCAGTCTTTATTTTCACTCCTCGCCTCTGGCTCTATAAAATAAATTAGCCTGCTAATGAAATATTTCACCTTATCACACTCTGACTCTTGTAATAAGTATATTATATAATATATATTATATTATAATTATTATATATAAAATCTAAAGGTCTAAGGTCTGCTGGCTAGTACTTTATTTCAGCTCTTACTTATAATCCTCTTTCTCTTTTTCTCTTTTTAATTTAATTCTAATTCTTTAACAATGGCACCATATAATTTTTGTTATTTTTAGCTGCCATTTCTATGGGACATGCAACTACAACATTTCAGGAGAACTATCCTGGATTCTTGACCTATTTCTCTGGTGACCTGGTGATTGTGCTAAGCAAGGAGGTGATTGAAGAAATTGAATTTTGGGAAGCTGAAGTGAGTTATTTGTGTCAAGGTTTGCACTTCATATGGTAACAAATGTATTGTCTATTGACAGATTGGAGGTAAAACAGGTTACGTTGAAGCCGCATCAGTTGAGGAATATTCTGTCATGTGCACACCTGCTGAAGTGGTAAGATAGTTTCGTTGATAGCTAGTACTACTGTACTAATTGGCATTTTTGGTATAGAACAATGGAATTTCTTTTCTACCAAGACAGAGGGACTTGAAAGAACATGGCGATAAACTCAACATCTTCTCATCGCAACTTATCTTTGGAGATCATCAAAAAGATGAAAAGGCTTGGTACAGCATTGTGTGGAGTTCCCTGAAGAAAGAATTTTTTCAAGCCTTGGAATCTGTTCAACTTCTAAATATTGACTCTGGCATTAAGAGTTTGATATACTGTGCACAAGTAAGCTTGCAAAATTGATTAGTAACAATATTGTATATAAAAACTTTACAGTATTGTGATTTTACGCAGGGTAATGTGATTCACTGGATCATAGTTGTTTCCTTAATATGTGGTGCCTTGTTGTCAAACCTGTGGCTCAGAAAAGTGATGCAACAGAAAGAAAGTGAGTATTCCATGACAATATGGCTACTGTATATTAAAAACAATGATTTTTTTTTCTGTTTTAGTTCAACTTATGAAATTAGTAGAAGGCGCAGCACACATCAACTTTAAAAATGATGTCTTAAGTGCCAACATGGCGGACATGACAACTGCTGCAGAAGAATTAGAAGACAACTTAAATAGTCTTTCAGCCGAGAAGGAAGACCTGGAGCAGAGAGGTATCACTTTGAAGGTAACTATCTAGGCTCATTCAGTGAGTAAAGAGTTATTACATTAATTTCTTTGTGCAGAATAAAGAAGCAACCCACACTTGGAACCTTTCATATCTTCTAGACCTAATGCAACAGCTGGAAACTCACACATTGGCTATCCAGGGAGAAAATTCCAGACTTGTACTTGGAAAAAAGCACTGCATAAAAATGATGGCGGATCTGAAGTTAGAAGAAGGAGGACTGAGCGCCACAAATGAACAGTTAGAAAGTGATAGGCATCGATTGGAGACACAAGTGAATTGGAAAGGAAAGCAACTTGAAGAGGTGAGAATATACATGCATGAGTTAGTTTGGCTTTGACTACTTTGTCACTATCTATTAAGGCTAAAGGAAAGAATGAGAACATGAAGAGAAGCATTGCCCTGCTACAAGATGAAGCAGGCAGAAAATACAGCAGAGTGAATGGGAAAGATCTAGAGACTGTAGCAAAGCTATTAAAAGAAAGTCTAACTAATCATGCTATTCTTCTCAATACTTGGATGACAGAGGAGTTACTGAAACATGAAGTAACTAACCTTACAGAAGGAGACACACAACTTCAGAGAATCATGGAAACATCAAAGGTAAAATAACCAGCAAGAGTAAATCTCAAGTGTCACACTTTTACTTTCTTTTATAGGCAGTGGAGCAGCTTGTCGAAGCCATATGCCAATGTGAGATCTACAAATCTAGACTGCAGAAGGCTACAAGGCAACTCACAACAATTAATAGTGAGTTTTTTTTGTTAGGGTTTGCATTTATTTATTAATTGTCACTTGCTATCTGTATTTATTTCAGATGATAATGGAAACCTTGAAGTGTGCTTGCAGAAGATTAAAAAAGAATTAGAAGTATGCAGGTCAAGTATTGCAACAGAAAAAGCAAAATCAACAGTCCTTCCAGAGTTATATAAAGATAATGGTCTCACTTCTACTGGCTGCATTCCATTCAATGCAGACTAACTTAATTGCACACTTATTTTCTTTCATCAGCATGTGTTATATTATCAAATACTGCAATGAAAATCAGTATCAATATTAATAATACATTCATTTTTAACTGTTTTTGTAGAGTAGCTAGCTAATTCAATGAGTTCTGGAGAAAAAAAAAGAAAAAGAAAAAGGTCTTCATCAGTTTTTAAAATTTTTGCAATACAGTCTTGAAAGCATTTCAGGCAAGTTTTGAATGCATTTTAGGCGTGAAATCATTCTAGGCACAAAATCACGAATTTTGGGTATATGTAATTGGTAAAAAAATTGAACCTAATGTATCTATCCTTATAAACCATTTCGTGAAATTGTACAAGGACATTTTTAGGTAAGAAATTGCACTCTTTACTTGTGTTATATTTTATAACCCAATATGCTCCACCTTGTGACTACATTAATTACATTTGTTCAAAACTACTTCACTAGGTATAGATCTATTAAATATTAATTAATAGCAGTCAACCATAACAGGAAAAAAAATTAAAAGAATACGTATTTAAAAAAAAGACCTAAAACAAATTATGTCCTTAAAAAATCATACCAAACAAAAAAACAAAACAAAAAACAGAAATAGTCTCATTTAACAGGGCACAGCTTCATTCCCTCCATTTTCCAACTCTTCTTGGCCCATTCTCCTCTTCAAGTCTCCAATATCTCGATCCATCTTCTCAATATGCCTTCCAATGTTGTCCAGCTGATCAGCCATTTTCAGTAAAGATGACTTCCTCTGTAAAAAAAATATGGTTGCTAGTGCAACTTGAACCCTATCTCACCCCTGCTGCAACTAACTTAATCATACTCATTAATTATTAATTGCATTCATTGCATACACAATTAGCATGGGTTTTCCCAACTCCGCAATGTTGTTTTGGTATAGCAATTCCAGACTTTCTTAGTTTTAGTTATTCATACTAAAAAAATATCTTGAATGCTTAGTTTTAGTTTTTTCCCCAAATTCTCCCTGAAGATTTAGTTAGTCTTTAGTTTTTCTTCAATACCATGTAGATTTAGTTAGTTATACTATCAATTGTCTTAGTTTTAGTTAATTTATGTTGCCTCTCAAATTCTGCAATAATGAGACTCCTTAAAGAAAGTTGTTCATGTAGTTTTCCCAAAGAACTTCAAAAATGGCATATTTCTGTGAAAACTTGGGTATTATTAATAAAGTATGGTATTTGTTATGTAGTTTAGAGAATAATTACTTGATGGGAATTTATATTTTCATTTAATAATGACATAATTCAAGGTGAATTGTTTACAATAAAATTGCTTAGTTTTAGTTTTTGTCATCCACTCTACTGGTAGTTTTAGTTATTATTGAATTTACTGTCTTCTAAAATAATTAGTTTTAGTTTTTTCATATTCTCTACAGCTTAGTTTTAGTTATTCTTACCAAAAGTAAAATACCCCAAAACTAAGGGGTTTTGGTTTTAGTTTTAGTTAACTAAAACAACACTATTCTGTAAGTCAGGACTCACCTGAAAGCTACCCACCAGCAGCAGACCCAGGACAGACAGTGCACCAAGGATGCTAGACAGGACATTCAAACACTTCAAGTTGATGATGTTGCGCTTGATATAAAACTCGTACACTTGCTTGTGACGGATGTAAACGATGAACATCACTAACACACACACATACAAGTAAAATGATATATTTAAAATGAAGAATCATAAATACTGTAACGAGTTTAAACAATATCAAACTAAAAATGGTGTGTAGAAAACTTATTCGTTTACCAAAATGCTAAATTTTGCCAAATATTATTTACCAAAAACAAAAACAACAATAACAAACAAACAAAAAACAACAAGACTTCACAAGCCCACCATTGCTTCATCGCAACCATAACAACAATGGCATGCTCTACTTGATCATACACTCTTACTATCTCCTCTCCAAAACATGGCTTCCATACTAAAGTTCTGTTGACCAAATGGGGAAAGTAGTACATGTACTTTACTAAAAATGGATACATGCTAGGTAATTAAGAGTGGTGTGAGAGAACATGCAGCTGGCCATTACTGTAACAATTAATAGTGGCAGAAATGCCCCCCCCCCTTTCCCCAACCTTTAAAAAAAATATCCAGTGTATGAGGTACTCCACATCATTTGGTGTGGTAAGGTGTGGTCGCCAGGACTGGAAGTCTATCCTTTCATCAGTTTTTTATTAGTGCAAATGTTAACATCTGGATCAAGCAATATCTGAGAAAGGGCAGAGTAAGCCGTTTCTTCTCATTAACTATAAGTAAGGGGGCGTGGCAGGATCAAGGGGAATCCCCATTCCAATACCAAGGGGAATCCCCATTCCAATACCACCCATGCCAGGCTCCCCCCCCCCCCCCCCCCCAACCCAATTCCCCCACCCCCCCCCGCCCCCCCAAACATTCCTAAAGAGGCCAAATGGGGCTTATAAAAAAAAAAAAA
>WLWI01001547.1_pt1 | contig 19911 bp, 20 predicted proteins | sample 6701501 | NCBI WGS metagenome assembly WLWI01 (sample SAMN12718690, study PRJNA515312) | sponge metagenome | isolation source: marine sponge | host: Mycale hentscheli | place: New Zealand: South Island, Marlborough, Capsize Point | collected 2014-11-01 | reverse complement strand
GGCTTGTCAGTGCCATCCTCGTCGAGATTGACGATGAATGGAGCAATGCCGACAAGCGATATATCGTGTGGAACGACGATAATGACTCAACCTAAATCAAAGTTACAGACGTAGGGTTGCACAATCTATGTAGATCTTTACTATACGAATGTATCAACAAAATCGGATCTGTATTCTGTATAAGGTAAGGTGTTCGCCACTGCTATGTTGTACTCCATTAATCATAGTCTTATAGATCGATACCCTAGATAAATTACTACCTTAAGGTAATAGTAGGTTGTTGTCGAACCTCTTTGTCTTGTATTGCGAAACCTGCATCGAACTTTAGTCCAAGGTGCAAAATAGGTGCCCAAAAAATGGAGAAATCAGGCATGGAAGCTCTGGCAATTGGTTAGAATAACCAGTAAAGAAAATGGCAGTGGGTATCACGATATCTTTTGCTTTAATATTGAGAAAATTTAAATTGAGAGCGAGGGACTTTATTCATGACTATGTTTAATATGATTAAAAAAATAGGTGCGCTACTGTGCCTCATGAGTGTCTGTGTCTTCGCACAGGCGGATGACTATCGACTGAATCCATCCAAAGTCAAAGGGCCAGATGCCTGTGGTGAGTGCCACGAGGACTCAGTGAGTGCTTGGAAGCTATCTCATCACGCAACCTCCTTCAAGAGTATGCCCCGTAGCGAAGGGGCGAGGGAAATTGCGGATAAAATGGGAATCAAGCGGATTAAATCAGAGAGTGACTGTTTGACTTGCCATTTTACTGCGTCGGACAGTGAAGGTTCTGCCAAGCCCATTGCAGGTATTTCATGTGAGTCCTGTCATGGTGCAGGTGTGGATTGGATTGATGTTCACAGTGACTTTGGTGGAAAAGACGTGAAAGCTGAAGATGAAGATCCAGCTCACAAAGTGAAACGCTATGCTGACTCGGAAGCGGCAGGTATGATTCGACCGAGCAATACCTATGAAGTGGCTGAAAATTGTTTTGGTTGTCACACTGTTCCTAATGAAAATTTGGTGAATACAGGTGGGCATGTCGCGGGTAGCAATTTTGAACTGGTTCGATGGACTCAGGGTGAGGTAAGGCACAATATCTGGTATACCGAGGACAACAATGAAGCCTCGGTTGAACGACGTAGAATGTTATATGTAGTGGGTAAATTACTTGATCTTGAATACGCGCTAAGAGGTGTTTCAAAGGCCACAGTAAAGGCAGAATATGCTCTTTCAATGGCGAAGAGAGCTAAGAAAGCCACGGCTTTCGTCAAGAAAATTTCTACTTTAATTGATGCAGCCGAGCTTGCTGAGGTATTGGGTATTGTGGGAACAGTAAAACTTAAACTCAACAACGAAGCGGCGCTGTTGGAAGCGGCAGATTCGATTTCGGCTGTTTCGTCCTCTTTTGCCAGTAATTATGATGGTAGTACGTTTGCAGGCGTTGACGAATTGTTAGCAACTCCTGACAAGTATAAGGGCGACGTGTTTAGCAAATAGTGACATAAACACTGATCTTATTTGGTTATTATCGGTATTACTCTATCCCATCCTTAGTTGGTGGGACGAGTTTTCCGGCCGTGTCTGTCAGGGGATAAGGAATAAATGCAACACTATCGCTTCTAGTCTCTGGGTTAATGGCTCCCTCGCGTTTTTTTCGGAATCGTCTATTAAGTTGAATTTGTGGGGTTTCTATATTCAAAGACTTCCAAAGGTGGTTTTAAAGGTAGCCTTTCATGAGGCATGGTGTAAAAAAGGGGTTCTTTTCCAATCTCAAGCGAGGTTTCGTAGTCATAATTCATCATCAGTGCGGAGCTTTCCCTTGTGGAGCGATCCATTGCTCTTTTTAAAGTCACGGCATCTTCATGATTCCAGTTCATTCGATAGTATCGCGGTTGGTGTTCATCTGGAAGCCGGAGCCACAGATAGATGGATTCACCTTCTGCCATGCTCACGGCCAAAACGATTGCATCTTTATCTAGGGATGCGCTTCCTAGGTTGTTGATGGGTTGAGGCCGTCCTAGCAAATTAACCAAAGCACCGTAGTTGAGGAGTACCATCGCCGCTAAAGCCAGGACTGCTAATGTGCGAACTTTGAGATTCTTCCTTGACCAAACGGCGATGGTTGCCAGTATGCAACTTACTAGGGTAAACAATAAATAAAGAATTGGAATATTTTCCATCACTTTTTATCTGTTGATCTTAAAGGCTTGAACAAGCTATTTACGCTACCTTTGACCATTTTCCCGTCTTCGGTGAGTTTGAATCGAGCAAGCGTGATTTCTTGTCCCTGATAGCGAATCTGGGCTTTGGTAAACAAAATGGGAATAATTTGAGTAACGCCGTCCTTCACCATTTTTGTGCTAATGACTGCCTCTACATCAAAAGGGGGAGGTTGTTTCGGATCAATTCGATAAGCATGTGCATTGACGACATATTCGCCAGCCTGAACACCTCGACTATAAGCGCTTTCGTGATTGATACTGGACAAATCCATGGTTTTGCCCAAATCGTCACGAAGTAAATTAAACACAGCGCCGCCTTTGTTTGAATACCCCACAGCAAGATCTCTAGGAGCTTTTACCCATAAGTCGATATCGGCATCGAGATTATCAGGCCACGTAATCTCGATGACCACGTTTCCTGGGGTGGGAGATTCGGAAACATTTTTTAACCCATCGGGAGATATATGTGGCAGTAACAAGACGATGACCGATAAAAACCCCAAGAGCGCCAGACTCAATACATCGCGAAACAGCGTGTCTGCTGGCTGTGTCTGATCTTGAAAAGGATCTAGCATGTGATCAGATTACATCTTTATTGTTATGAATATGTGGTACTTCTGAATATTCGATAATGGCATTTGCCAAGTTGACCGTTCCAGTTGCCAGCACCTGATAGCACATGGAAAGCCAGAGGTGGAAAATTGCCCCAACCAATGTTGTGTAGAGCGCAACAGACATGCCTTGAATTAGGGTTGATACCATGGGCGCGACTGCCGCGATATCAGCAACTCGTTCCGCTTCAACTCCACTTAAAGCAATGATAAAACCAATAACGGTTCCGATCAGTCCCAATGTGATCAAATTGTTAGCGATTAGTCTAATGGAGCTGATTCTAGAGTAAAGGCGAGATCTGAGGCATTCGGCGAGTGCGGTTCGTGAGCTTCCTTCCACATGTCGGGTTAGATCGATATACCACTGTGCTCAGGACGGTCCGTGCTTAACGGGTTCGAGTACCGCGTTGAGTTGACTAGAGCATCGAATGACCTTGTAGGCACAAAATACCCAACCTAAGAAAAAGAGAGCGCTGATAATCGTGGTAATACGAGTTACATCTTGCTCGATCAGGATATGGATCCAGCCTTCCATCCAAACAAAAGCGAGCACAGCTAGTGCCGCGATGTTTAGGATGATGAAGCGAAAAAGTAGTAGGAAAGCACGGCGCATGTTCTAGGCTCTTGGCGGATATTTTTCAACCATTCTACCTTATGTTGTTATTGTGGGTTTGATTTTGGCTCAGAGAATATCATGATGAAGACGTTAGCGACACGAACGCCATTACCGTTTATCGGTTCATATTTTTGCTTACTCGTCGAATTTTGTATATATAGAAGCTAAGACTCAACGAGAACGAACATTGTGAATGTACCTTCTAATTCTTGCCGATTACTCGCCTGTCAATTAGCTGTGCCAATGGTACGGACTGCGAAACAAAAACAGGCCCATGTTGATGATGTGATCCAGAAAATATCCGATAAGCTAGATCGTTTTGACCCCCTAGAGGAGGGTCAAGAACAGGTAGATTTGGTCGTGTTGCCCGAGCTATCTACTATCGAGTACAGTCGAGAAACATTTTCACTGCTGCCTGAACTCGCTGAAACGCTGGACGGTCCAAGTGTTGAGAAAATGCTGGAATTCGCCGTAAGGCGAAAAACGGCCATTGTGTTTGGTATGCCAAGAATAAGCGGTGGTCGTTACTATATTTCGCAAATTGCTATCAGTGCCGAGGGTGAACTGCTAGGTTGCTATGACAAGCTACATATATGTCAGTATGGTGCGTCTATGGAAAAGGAGTACTTTGACCGTGGGAGCAATCTTTCTGTTTTTAGCATCGCTGGTTTCGTCTTCGCTCCTATCATTTGTTATGACATCCGAATACCTGAGCTCAGTCGTACTTTGACTTTGAAACATAAGGTGGATTGTATTTTACATTGTGGTGCTTATTTTAGAGATGAATCTTTTTCAACTTGGCATGCATTTGCTACCACCCGCTCAATGGAAAATCAGATATACATGGTGAGCTTGAATCGAGCTGGTTCGCAGTATGGCGAGTCTATATTCTGCCCTCCTTGGGTAGATGACGAGCAACCCATTGAAAGGTTTTCTAAGTTTGGCGAAGATTTTAGGTTTTTGACGATAAATAGATCCGAGATACTAGAGGCTAGAGCGAAATACACATTTTTGCAGGATCGGTTAGAGAATTACGAGTCACTCAATGTGTGGAGCGGCTGATGGTTACTATTTCTTCGATTATCGGTCGGCCAATTGGGGCGCCCGCTGATTTGTCTTTTTCCAATTCTCGTGAGGTACTGAATTCACCTCAAATCGATATTGATCAATAAACGCGATTGTTAGTTACAACCCTAATAGCAGTGTTTCTTCTAAACACGATTCATGTTTTATGCCTTGCTCATTTGGTGAGTGTAGGTAACATGCTCTCTTCATTTTTACTTGGGTTTGTGGACTAAACGGTGATGGGGTACCGAATTTTAGTGGGCTACTTGATTCGATTTTAATCAAATTGCCCACTGAACCATGTTTTGAGGTACGATATATAGATAGAGAATCAGATATTTCTGATTATAAAAAAAGTAACCTAGGCTGGAGCATCATGGCAGCGAGTGATCAAGACGCATATGTTCGTTTCGAACAAGTACAAAAGAGTTACGACGGTGAAAATCTCGTTGTAAAGGATTTTAATTTAAACGTCGAAAGTGGGGAGTTTCTCACCATGCTTGGCCCATCAGGGTCAGGTAAAACAACCTGTTTGATGATGCTGGCTGGGTTCGAAACTGCAACCAGTGGAGAAATTATTTTGGATGGGACGTCTATCAACAACGTTCCACCTTGGAAGCGAGAAATAGGTATGGTTTTCCAGAACTATGCACTTTTTCCGCATCTTACTGTTTTCGAAAACCTTGCATATCCACTCGCTGTTCGCAAGATGAACAAGTCTGAAGTAGCGGAAAGGGTGAGCAAAGCGCTAGACATGGTGCAATTGGGAGCTTTTGGTGGGCGGCGTCCAGGACAGCTGTCTGGAGGACAACAGCAGCGTGTTGCCGTTGCACGAGCTTTGGTTTTCGAACCGAAACTGGTATTAATGGACGAACCGCTCGGCGCTTTGGATAAACAACTGCGAGAGCAGATGCAGTATGAAATAAAACATATTCATGAAAATCTTGGTGTCACAGTCGTGTATGTCACTCATGACCAATCCGAAGCCCTGACTATGTCTAATCGCGTCTGTGTTTTTGATGACGGTGTTGTTCAACAATTGGCTGCACCCAATGTTGTTATACGAGCAGCCTGAGAATGCATTTGTAGCTCAATTTATCGGTGAGAATAATCGATTAACTGGGACAGTGAAGGCAGTCAATGGACTTGATTGTGATGTCGAAGTAGAAACTGGAGAGATTATTAAGTCCCTTGCGGTTAATATTAATGGTGTCGGCTCGAAAACCACGTTATCGCTTCGTCCTGAAAGGGTGATTATTGGCGCGGAACCAGGAACCTGCCCAAATAACATAAACGGAACTGTGAGAGAACTGATTTATTTGGGAGACCACATTCGCGCAAGACTCGCATTATGCGGGCAGGAAGAGTTCATCGTTAAGGTGCCCAATTCTTCCCGTCATACCCAACTGTCTGAAGGGGAATCTGTTAACGTTAGCTGGCATTCTGTGGATTGTCGAGCTTTGGACGCACAATCCTGATAACAGGGGAGAAATTATTGTGAATACACTAGCCCAACCTCAAACCATCATGATTGATGGTGTACCTTTGAAGGATCAGCTCGCGAAAGCAGAACGCAGGAAACAGATCACGGCGTTTTTGCTCGTGGCACCTCTCCTAGTCTTTATCATATTCACCTTTGTTATTCCAATTGGAAATATGCTCACACGAAGTGTGGATAATCCAAGAATGAGCGAACTTATGCCAGATATGGTTGAGTCGTTAGAAGAGTGGGATGGTAAAGAGTTGCCTTCTGAAGCGATCTTCGAGGTGATGTTCGAAGAAATCAACCGAAATATCGAGACTTCCACCATTGGTCGAGTGGCGACACACGTCAATTACAACATGGCGGGAGCGAGGAGCTTGTTTTTAAAGTCTAAGAGAAAATTCAAGAAAATTAGTGGTCCTCCCTACAAAGAGCAAATGATTGCAGGTGATAAAAGGTGGGGAGAAGTACGCACTTGGCGAATTATCAAAGCTGTGAGTGATCCGGTGACGGCGGCTTACTTTCTAAATGCGGTAGATCGGAGTTTTGATGCAGAAGGAAATATTATTCAGCAACCTGAACAAAAGAGAATTTATGTCACGTTATTTCTTCGAACGTTGTGGATTAGCGCACTGGTTACCCTGTTGACGCTGATTTTAGGATACCCCATTGCCTATTTGATTTCGACCACTCCTCCGAGGATTAGTAATCTGTTGATTATTATGGTTTTGTTACCATTTTGGACATCTTTATTGGTGAGAACAACATCGTGGATTGTATTACTCCAAACTCAGGGGGTATTGAATGACATCATGGTCTGGCTAGGGGTGCTATCGGAAGAAGGGAGAATTCAGATGATATACAACCTGAATGGAACCTTGGTTGCTATGACGCAAATCTTGTTGCCTTTTGTGGTGTTACCGATGTACAGCGTTATGAAAACTATTCCATTGTCGCAACTTCGGGCTTCGCAGTCTTTAGGTGCGAATCCAGTCATTACCTTTTTCAAAATCTTCTGGCCTCAGTCAATTCCTGGCATTGGTGCAGGAGGCTTGTTGGTTTTCGTTCTGTCGGTGGGGTATTACATCACTCCAGCATTGGTAGGCGGTGCCTCTGGGCAGATGATCAGTAATCAAATCGCATTTCACATGCGTAGCTCGCTCAATTGGGGGTTGGCAGCGGCACTTGGAACCATACTGTTGGTTGGGGTTATGGCGCTTTATTGGCTATATGACCGTATTGTCGGTATCGACAATATGAAACTTGGTTAGGGGAGGACATAGATTATGAGCTTGCCAGCTTACACTGGAACCTTGGGCCGAGTATGGCACTATACGTTCCTCGCAATATGTGGATTCGTCTTTTTTCTTTTGATGGCCCCTATTCTTGTCATTATTCCATTATCATTTAACGCTGAGCCCTATTTCACTTTTTCTGAGGGAATGGTGCGACTGGATCCTGAAGCTTATTCGCTTAGATGGTATGAAGATGTGTTGGGCTTTGGAGAAGGGACAGGGGCTAATCGGGGACATGAATGGGCATTTGCAGCACGCAATAGTATTGTGATCGCGATATTTGCTACATTAATCGCCACAACGATAGGGACATTAGCTGCGGTAGGTTTGAGTCGCCCTCAAATGCCATTTAGGCGGCCTATTATGGCGTTGCTAATCTCTCCATTGATTGTTCCCATTATCATTACCGCTGCAGGCATGTTTTTCTTCTATTCAAGTGTGGGACTCGCTTATAGCCATTTAGGTGTTGTATTGGCTCATGCTGCTATTGGAACGCCCTTTGTGGTTATTACTGTGACCGCTACTCTCGTTGGTTTCGATGAAACACTGATTCGCGCTTCATCGAGCTTAGGCGCTCAACCCCTGAGGACGTTTTTCAAGGTTATTCTGCCATTGATTACACCTGGAATTGTGTCTGGGGCTTTGTTTGCGTTTATCACATCATTCGATGAAGTGGTTCTGATTTACTTTCTTGCCGATGCGGATCAAAAGACGATTCCTATTCAAATGTGGTCTGGATTACGTCAGCAAATTAGCCCGAGCATTTTGGCGGTAGCGACATTGCTGATTACATTTTCGGTGATACTGCTGGTTGCGGTTGAGTTACTCAGACGAAGAAGTGAACGATTGAGGGGTATGTCTCCTCAGTAGGATCCAAGAATTTGTGATACGTTACTTCACTAAATAAACAAAGATAGACACATGGGCGACTCATTTTGATGATTTAATGAGTCGCCCATTTTTGTTTGTGGGGTGTGAGAACAGAATTGGCCTCCACCTTGTGGTAACTTCATATCGGCTTTCGACTGGATAAATACGCTAAATTTGGTTACATTAAAACCTATTAGTATCGCTTCGGATCAATGGAATCGGTTTAGGTATTAATTTTTAAAATTTTCATAAACGTAATTCGATAATCTGTGGAGGATTATATGCATTATTCAAAACCAACTATCGCGCTTTCCGCGGCGGTAATGGGGCTCGGTATGATGAGTTCTGTTGCTTCAGCTGAAGGAAAGATTACCTTTGTTTCATGGGGCGGTGCTTATACCGCAAGCTAGGTTAAAGCCTGTATTGAGCCCTATCAAGCCGCAACTGGCTAGGAATTTAACATCGTTGACTATAATGGTGGTTTAGCTGAGGTTCGTACTCAGGTAGAAGCTGGTAATGTTCAATGGGACATCATTGACCAAACTCCTCAAGACGCAATCCGAGGCTGTGATGAGGGCCTGTATGAGGAATTGGATCACTCTCAGTGGGCTCCAGCTCCTGACGGTACCCCAGCTACTGAAGATTTCGTAGACGGCGCGTTAAGCGACTGCTACGTAGGTAACATCTCTTGGGCAACGGTTCCTGCCTTCGACGCCTCTAAAATTGCTGGTGATGAGAAACCAACCACTATGGCTGACTTCTGGAACGTTGAGAAATTTCCAGGGCGTCGTGGTCTACGTAAAGTTCCTCGCGTGAACCTAGAATGGGCTTTGATGGCTGACGGTGTTGCTAACGAAGATATCTACACCACACTTGGAACACCTGAAGGTCAAGATCGTGCATTCGCTAAATTGGATGAGATTAAAGATCAAGTTGTTTGGTGGGAAGCTGGTGCACAACCACCACAAATGTTAGCAGATGGCGAAGTGGTTATGACAACGGCTTATAATGGTCGTCTATTTAACGCCATGTACAAAGAAGGTAAACCGTTCGAAATCATGTGGGGTCCACAGGTTTTTGATATTGATACCTATGTTGTTGTAAAAGGTTCTCCTAACCAAAAAGCTGCTATGGACTTCCTGAAGTTCTGTACATCTTCTGAAGCGTTAGCGGATACCACTAACTACATTTCATACGGCCCTCTGCGTAAATCTTCTGCTGCATTCGTTAACCCAGACATCCTTCCTCATCTGCCAACCGCTCCTGATAACTTCAAGACTGCGTTGACTTATGATATCGAGTTCTGGGCTGACAACGTTGATGACCTGACCGAGCGTTTTAATGCTTGGTTAGCTAAATAAGCGCTACCCAAGGTATAGGGAAAGACGGGCATTTGCCCGTCTTTTTTTTGCCCTACAAAAATGTTCGAATAGGTGGCTGAAATACCATTAACACCTTGATGAGTCTGTTAAGGAGTCGTCTAAAAATCAGTAAGTTGATGAATTCTCATGCTATTCGTCCATCGAAAGCCTAAGCTCATCGTATTTGATAGGAATTATTGAGAGCATTTTAGTCTTGAGATAGTTTTAGTAAACAGTGGCGTTTATACTTGAGCTCCTACTAAGAATTTACCTTTTGACAAACGCAAGCGGTCTGGAATCCTAAAGTACTTAGCTAACAGGGGTAACTTCGGGAGTTAATGCAGATTGAATGAAATTAGGACAAAAGGATTGATGAATAAAAGATGAAAACTGCTTACGTTGCAAATTGTGACCTACCTAACCATTTTGCCCACGCTGTGCAAATCATGAAGAATGCCCAAGCTTGGCATCGATGTAGTGAAGATTTTCAGTTTATCTCCAATTTGTCTGTAACCAGCTGGTTCAAGGCGAATCATGATGAGATTAACCAGTTTTATGGTATCTCAGACCCTTTCGCGATGAAATTTTACCCCTTTCTGGATACAACAGGAAAACATTGGTCTCCATTTCGTGAAACGTACTATAGAAAAGCGGCCGAATATCTTAAGAATTGGGGCGCAGAGCTTGTCTATACACGCACCTTTGTATTGCCAAAATATACGTTGAACCTAAAAATTCCGACCTTAGTAGAAACCCACGGATCGCCAAGTAATTCGAGGGAAAAAGATGAGTTGTATGAACGTTTGAGCGAGGATAATTTTCTAGGTATCGTGACGATTTCGGACACACTTAGAGACATGTATATTGATTACGGCCTCCCCGCCGATAAGATACTTGTGGCTCCCGATGGTGCAGACTTGTCGATGTTTTCCCAAGCTAAATCAAAAGAACAAGCAAGGGAGGTTTTAAATTACCCCACTGATGGGAAGTATGTGCTTTATGTTGGGCACTTATACGGTGACCGTGGGATTCAGGATATTCTGGATGCTGCGGAGTCCTTCCCGAATGTGTCATTTCTTTTTGTCGGAGGACATCCTGGTGATGTCAAAAGCTGGCGAGAAAAACTCAAACTTAGTGGGCTAAAAAATGCAGAATTCGTTGGTTTTGTTCAAAATAAAGAGGTAAGTAACTACCTCTGGATGGCGGATGTTTTATTAATGCCTTATAGTCGGTCCTGCCCTACAGCTAAGTGGATGTCGCCTTTGAAAATGTTCGAATATATGGCTTCAGGTCGAGCGATTATCGCTTCCGACCTTGATGCGATAAAAAACGTATTGAACCATGGAAAGGATGCTTGGCTGGTTGAGGCAGATGATCCGCAAAGCCTAAGGGCAGGCATTGATCACTTGTTGAATGATCCGAAATTACGCGGTCGACTCGCCCTTGAATCACACAGGCGAGTCCAAGAGTATTCCTGGGAAGCAAGAGTAAAGAGTATTCTTTCTTTTGCTCAGAAGGGTATGAATGACTCAGAAAATTCTACTCAATAGCTCCGTTCGTAAGAAAAAAATACCTAAAGTCGTACTGAATTTTTCATTTAAGAGCCCCGGAAAAATTATTATGAGTCAACCCGTTATTCTCACTTGTGCCGTTACTGGCGGACATAACAATCAGAACAAGCATCCGAACTATCCTATTACACCGAAGCAAATCGCGGAGGACTGCGTTAGCGCTGGGAAAGCGGGGGCAGCAATTGCACATATTCATGTTAGAGATCCTGACACTGGAATGCGCTCTGGCGATCTTGCGCTGTTTGAAGAGGTCTGTGACAGAATTAAAGCGTCAGGTAGTGATATTTTGATCAATCTCACCACCAGCGAAGGAGCTCGCTTTAATCCCGGAAAAGAAAAGCCGGGGGTAGGTGGTCCGGGAACAACGCTGATTTCACCTCTGGATCGATTGACGCACATCGAAGTATTACGCCCAGACATTTGTACCTTGGATGTGGGTACATTTAATTTTGGTGAAACCATTTTCGTGAACACGCCTGAGCACCTTCGCATTATGGCGACACGTATTAAGGAATTAGGCGTTAAGCCAGAAATGGAAGTATTTGAGCCAGGCCACATTATGTTCGCCCATTCGCTTATTGAACAAGGCTATATCGAAGGATTACCGATGTTTCAATTGTGTCTAGGCATTCCTCACGCCTCGCCGGCGACACCAGAAATCTTGAGCGTAATGAAGAACTTGTTGCCTAAAGACTCTAACTGGAGTGCATTCGGTATTTCACGTTGGCAATTTTCGATTGTTGCACAGGCTGCGAGTCAACTTGGTAATTGTCGTGTTGGACTGGAAGATAATCTGTACATGAACAAAGGTGAGTTTGCGAGCAACGTTCAGTTAGTAGAGCGCGCAGTACGCATCATTCGGGAAATCGGAAGGGAGCCCGCTACTCCAGATCAAGCCGCGCAGATATTAGGAATTAGGTAATAGGAGTTAATAGTTCTGTGAAAGATTGCTTGCCTTCTACCCATTGGCGCCGCCTGACATGGTTAGCGTGTGGTCTTGGCGTCCCAATTTTGCTGAAAGAAGCCGCAGTGTGTTGTGGAATTCATCTCGATTGACAGAACACTGTTGCAAGTGGCGGGTTGTGTTGTTCTTTATCTGGAAAGCGGTTCTGCCGTGAAGAACGCGATGATTGTCAAAAATATGTAAATCACCGGATGTCATGTGGTATTGATGAATCATCTCGGTGTCGTTGACGAGATTCCAGAACTTCCTAATACCTTGGTAAACGGGTTCAATCAGATTTTCGGGAATGTCCTGAGGTGGAATAGTTCGGTCAGTGAATCGAATGCCATCAATCTCTCCGTCTGTATCCGTGACGATTACCCTCGCGTGAGACTGCATATTTTCCTCTCCTGGAGCATGGCGTTGAAAAAAAACGCGCACTTGGGACAATGTCTGAAAAGACTTAGGATCAGTTTCTCGAAGCTTCGTCGCGGCGTGAAAGCCATCCACTAACATTGAATCACCACCCTCAGTGCTGTCTTGCAAGCAATGAAAAAGAGAAACGCCAGGTGGAGCGTGACGATAGCTTTCATCTGTGTGTGGGCCGAGGTGGACACCGGTATTTGAACCGAGATTGGTGCGGGTATCTGTTTTTACGTCAAAAACTTCCCCGTAATTATTGACGTGTATGGGCCCCAACAGTTGGGCTATCCGAGCGATAGTATCTGGCTTGGTTGGCACGTGTTTGATTTTGACAACACCATAATCCCGTATGCCTAACAGTAAGTCGAATAAAGTAGTTTCATCTTGTAATGTGCTGAAGTGAAAACATGGAATTGCACCACTGTTGTGTTTATCCCAGAGAGTCACAGGGGCCTTTTTGTTTAATCGGCTGAATTGGGAGTAGTCACTCTGTTTGAGGGACTCAAGGTCGTGCTCTGTGACTTGAGTCATGTCAGACCAGTGAATAAATAATGAAGAATCAGATAGCCTTACTTGGGTAATTTGTAATGCAGAAGGATCATCTGGGAGTAGGGATACTTTGACAGATGTATCATTGGGTATGCCATGGGGGCAAAGGGCATGATGTCGCAGCCAGACAAAATGGAAATGACTGGTATGCCCATCAGACCAGATGATGTGTAAGATTCGCTTCTTTTCATCGGGGTTTATGGATTTGACCGTCTGACTTGAGGGATTGTGAAAATGGGTATGCACTATGGTTCTATTCCCGATATTTTGGTGATGTTGTCAATTATGGTGAATATGTAGGGTCGCGTGCAAGAGGCGGAACTTAAGGGTCTTAAAACGGGCTTCGAACTAAATGGTGATACTTAGCTGAGTTCTCGTTGCGTATTTTGCAGTGGAGCATAGGTGAGATAGAATGAGATTCACGTTAACCATCTATACTCAGAGTATTATTATGACTTATCTCAAACGACTTGCACTTGTTCTAAGTCTAACGGCAATAACCACTTTTGCCGCGACAGCAGTTCAAGCAGAAACTCGTGTGGCCTATAAATCCGCAAAAACAACTTCATCCTATTACCAAATGGGCGTGCAGATTGCCGAGGCCATGAAATCCGGTTCCGATGGTAATATTATAGTAACTGTTGAAGAAAGCTAGGGGTCGGTGCAAAATGTCATGGAAGCGACCAAACGAACGGGGAATTATGTATTCACCACCCCTCCCGTATTGGTTAAGCTTGCGCAGGCTGGAAAGGCCATGTTCAAAGAAAAAACAGACCCCAAATTCAAGGAGATTCGTGCCCTATTCCCCATTCCTTCGCTGACAATGCATTTTGTTGTGCGAGCTGACTCCGGGATTGAGCGTTTTTCCGATCTTGAGGGCAAAACTATCCTGGTTGGTAAAGGATCATTCGGCGCAAAGGAAGGCACAAAATATCTGAAGTTGTTTGGTTTGGAAGGAAAGGTAAATCTTGCCGATATCGAGTTGGATAATGCCGTTCCTGCGCTAAAAAATAGACAAATAGATGGTTTCGTGACCGCAGGCTCTTATCCTGCTCCTAATGTGATTGAAGCGGCTGCCAGCGTTGGCGTTAGAGTTTTGTCGATGGATGACGAACAAATTAAACAAACTAAACGCACCAAATTAGTCATTCCCGCTGGAACTTACTCAGGCGTTGATCAGGAAGTGACGACGACATCCTTACCTGTTGTGGCACATACTACCTCATCCATGGATGATGAGATTGCATATCAGCTAACTAAAACCTACTGGGCACAAAAACAGACTATGGGTCACGATGCACCCTGGTGGAATGGTGTGTCGGAGAGTTTGTTAGAAAATGTTCACGGGAAAATGCACACGGGATCCTTGCGTTATTATGATGAATCAGGTGTTGTCGTTGCGGATGGGAATCGTTAGATTTTGAATCGATTTTCTTAAGTATCAGTCTTTAGCCTAATCATGATCGATGTTACCTCTAAATTGGCGACACTAATTATGATAGAGATTAAAGAGTTGATCATGGTAAGACGCCCAAGTTACTGTCATTGATGAATTTCTCTAACAATTTGTGGAAAGTGCTTGGCTGTGTGTCAATCACATTTCACCTTGGGTTGATCTTTTCGGGCTTAGTACCGAACTTGGTGAGTCGCCCATTGCACATGGCATTGGTTATTCCCTGGGCTTTTTTGTACCTCTGCCGGACGTCAAAAGAGCGTGCGATTGGTGCAATATGGACAAGTGTAGGTATCGCCAGTTGCCTCTATGTGGCGGCAAATCATACTGCGTTGGGTGACCAATATGGTTACTTAGAAGGGCCGTATCAACTGATTATGGCCTGTTGTTTATTGTTGTGTGTTCTGGAAATGGCGCGTCGGAGCATCGGTTGGCCATTGCCCGTCGTTGCAGCAATCGCTCTGATTTATGGGCTATTTGGGCAAAATGTCCCTGGAGAGTTTGGTCATCCAGGATTACCTGTGGCAAGTTTTCTCGGAACGTTAACCATCACAGAAGGTGGGATTTGGGGTAAGTTAACGGGAGTTTCCGTTGGCATTGTATCGATTTTCGTTATTATGGGCGCTGTTTTGAATGCAGGGGAAGCAGGGCAGGGGTTTATGAATCTCGCCAATGCAGCGGCTGGAAGACTCAAAGGCGGAGCGGCCAAAGTCTCTGTGCTATCGTCTGCATTGTTTGGTTCCATTTCCGGTTCTGCATCTGCGAACGTTGCATCGACTGGCTCTGCCACACTGCCCACCATGATCCGATTAGGGTATCCCAAGTACTTGTCCGGTGCTGTGGAGGCTGTGGCGTCTTCGGGTGGTCAGATCATGCCACCACTAATGGGGGCGGGAGCGTTCGTCATGGTCGAACTCACTGGTGTTCCATATCAGGATGTCATGTTGGCGGCACTGATTCCGGCGGTTCTATATTTCTTCTCTGTCTGGGTGGGTATTAATGCTCATAACATTAATCACCCTCTTCCCTCGCTACCGAAAGATCTCCAACCCAGTGCCCGAGAGGTTATTGTTACAACGACATTTTTTATTATCCCGTTTGCTTTGCTACTAGAGCGCATGTTCATTGGTGGATACACACCTCAGTATGCGGCTGCAATTGCCATTTTGGCCGGCTTTTTGTTACTGTTTCTTGATTCAAATTTCCAATTTAGATGGGCCAAGCTTCGTGGTCGCGTTGGTGAAGTGTTTCTCAACGCGGGTCGTCAGATCGCATTGATTGGTTCAATTATCTTATGTGCGGGGATTATCATCGGGGTACTCGGGCAAACAGGATTGGGGGTAAAATTTACTTCCCTGATTATTTCTGCGGCAAACGGGCAGCTTTGGATGGCACTGATATTGACTGCTATTGCGTGTTTATTCCTCGGTATGGAAGTCCCAACCACCGCTGCCTACGTGATCTGTATCTCGGTCACAGGACCCGCGTTACAACAGCTTGGGTTGGAACCCCTAATAACGCATTTATTCGTTTTTTGGTTTGCATTACTTTCAACCATTACACCGCCAGTATGCGGCGCCGTCTTTATTGCCGCAGGGATGGTCGAAGAAAATTGGCTAAAGGTTGCTGTCTGTGCCATGGGATTGGGTGTTGGGCTGTATCTTGTTCCACTTGCCATGGTTGCCAATCCTGATTTAATCGCTTTGGGGAATAGTCCGGTTAGCGCACTAACGGCGGGTGCCAAATCGATGATTGGACTCGGTGCGATTTCCTATGGCGTCATTGTGTCCTCGTTTGGCGTGTGGCGATTATGTTTGATTGTTCTTGGCATGGTTGTGCTTTTCGCTTTTTGATTTTCGGATCATCGATTCTATACGTCAAAAAGCCGATTGGAAGTTTGCGGCGACGCTTCAGCGAACTTATTTTTACCAAATACATTGCCTCTTTGGCGGGATGCGCCCCGGCTTTTTGCTGCTAACTTCTCGGAGGCCGATCATCACAATAGCACCACTGTTTTTTCTTTCTCAGCAACAGCACATACCGTGGGCCCACAGTTTCTTGTTTGAAGTGTGTGTATTTTGGACGCAGAGTATTTCAAACTCATGAGCCTGTGATAAAGTAATTTGAACCCAACTTAGAAAAACCAGAACTTGACTGACTTACTAGATAGCCTATGTGTTGAACCACCTGTCGTCTCGTTGGCAGAGGCGAGATTCATTGCGGAAAATGCATTTCATCTGATCGGCAGTTTTTCAGAATTAGGAGGAGAAAGAGATCGTAACTTTCTGATTAAAACAAAAGACGCCGATGTGGTACTAAAGATTGCCAATACGTCTGAACGGGACGAAATTCTTGATATGCAATGCGAGGCGTTGTCGCACATTAGAAGATTTTCTCCGATGAGTCCCACTCCCAGTGTAAGAAAAACAATTCAAGGAGCTTATTGGGCGACCTTTCTCTCAGAAAATGGAGAGACGCTTAGAGCAAGGGTGTTTACTTGGATGCCGGGTGACCTCGTTGATCAAGGTATCGTAAATGGAAGACTGATGTCTAATCTTGGGAAAACAGTCGCTAAACTCAATTTGGCCTTGCGGGGGTTCTTCCATCCCGCAGCGAGACATCCTTTGGCTTGGGATACACAAAATTTTGATCAACTGAGTGTGTTGATTCGGCATATTGAAAGCCCATTGGAAAGAGACATGGTGCAGTGGTCATTGGATCGATTCCAGCGCTTGGTCAAACCGAAGCTTCCTAACTGTCGCTCCCAGTTGATCCATAATGATATCTCATTCCACAATGCCGTGGTGTCTCCAGATGATCCGGGCCAAATAGCAGGTATTTTTGATTTTGGCGACATGGTCTATGGCCCTATTGTGCAGGATTTGGCGAATTCTGCAGCCGAGTGGCCGGCGGGTTCCAGCGCCCCCCTAAAGCTAGCGGTGCAGATTATCAAAGGCTTCCACTCGGTGCTCCCATTAGAGGATAGCGAGATGGTTCTACTGCCAGATCTGATGAGTGCCCGGTTGGCAGCCTGTTTGTTGTTAGAAGCTTGGGCCGATGATGAAAACCCATGGAGTGATGCACGAGATCATCTACAAGGGCTGCATTTAAAAATTATGTCCATGTTGAAAGCGCTGTATGACGCTCAGCCCGGCGAGCTTGAAATGATGATTCGTGAGGCCTGTGATCTACCGTTTTCTTTGCCGTCTTCGAAGAGGAAACCAACATTTGCAGTGGATAAGCAGGCTAGCTGGAAACGACGTCAAAAATACCTTGGCAATGCGGGATATTTCGCCTACAGCGATCCTTTGCATATTTCCCATAGCGATGGTGTGTGGCTCTACGATGTTGACGGCAAACCCTATTTGGATGTGTATAACAATGTGCCCCACGTTGGCCATTGCCACCCTGAAGTGGTTGAGGCGATTTCCAATCAAACCGCGACATTGAACACCAATACTCGGTATGTTTATAACGAAGTAAACGAATATGCTGAGCGACTGATTGAGATGCTTCCTGCTGAATTAGATACCTGCTATTTTGTGTCGTCCGGTAGTGAAGCGAATGACTTGGCATGGCGATTAGCGACAGACTGGACCGGCCATGATGGTGCATTGGTTATGGATAATGCTTATCACGGCGTCACCGACATCACCTATCGTTTTTCCCACTCAGAAACCCGTCGAGCTAAAAAACACTTTCCTGAGATTGAGACCGTCCCGGTGCCTGATGACTATCGAGGGCATTGGAAACGAGAGGACTCCTCACGCGGGAAGCGCTACGCACAAATGGCGGCAGACTCCATACACAGATTAAACACAACTGGCCATCAGCCTGCACTGTTCATGCTTGATTCGATTATGAGTTCAAGTGGCATTTTTACGCCACCTCTAGGATACCTCGACACCCTGTATGACATTGTCAGAAAAGCGGGTGGGCTGTGCGTGGCCGATGAGGTGCAGTCGGGTTTTGGGCGAACTGGAAAACACATGTGGGGGTTTGAGTTTGGCAATGTTGTACCAGATATCGTGACATTTGGTAAGCCCATTGCCGGCGGCTATCCCATGGGTTTAGTGGTGACGCGAAGAGAGATAGCGGACAAATTTGAAAAACATGGTGAGTTTTTTAGTACGACGGGAGGAAACCCGGTGGCCTGTGCTGCAGCGTTGGCAATACTGAGAGTGATGAAAAATGAAAAGCTCATGGCGAATGCGGATACGATGGGCGAGAAAATCAAGTACGGGTTATCGTCCCTGGCCCAGAAATATCCATTGATTGGCGACGTTCGTGGCAGCGGTTTGTTTATTGGTGTCGAGTTGGTATTGGATAGAATGACGTTGGTGCCTGCCACGGATCGAGCCCGGGAGATTGCAAATCAATTGAGGCAGAGGGGTGTTTTGATCGGGGTGGATGGTGTCCATCAGAATGTGCTGAAGATTCGACCGCCAATGGTATTTAATGAAAGTCACGTTGACTTTCTTCTGACAGAGTTAGAACGAGCGCTGGGCCAATAGCATTTCAACTACCGCCACTATTGAAAAGTTCCATGAATAAACCCTTGTTCCTTGGAGGGTTTGGAGCAGAAGTTCGGCTTTGATCCGTCTAGAAAGCCTAGAGGTGGAAGATTCAGCGGATTCAGTTTTGTGGTGAGTTGGTTTTCGCCATTACTGTCTAGAGGCTAATATCTAAACGATGATCACTATCTTGGGTTTGACCGGTGGCTGATTGGTAGAGGGGCTTATTGCCTATTTAAGCCTGATCGAATAGCCTATATCGACTCGATGAGGAAAATCAATGATCAAGGCAGAATATTAAACGTCGCATCAGCGAAGTGTTTCAAGTTTGCTACTGGTGTGACTTTTTTCTTCCAACGAGAAACCAGACGATCGATATTATTGATAGTGCAAGCAATGCAAGGGCGATGGGATAATCCACAATACGTGAAAAATCTGCGTTCATTAACGCGAGACTTTGTGATAGAGAAATTTCGAATCGAGAACCAAGAAAGAAAGTGATAATAAAAATGACAATAGACAGTCCAATGCTGGTCATCAGATAACCGATACCGGCGAAAATTAGCATCACGACCACACCGAAAAGTCCATTGGTTGCCATGCCAACACCGACGATGCACAGCAAAATTGCTGAAGAAAAAACAAACGACTCAGGAGCTGAGACGACCTTTACCCATAGTCGGAGTCCCACTTGACCAACCCACAGATTCAGAAAGTTTGCCATGATCATGGCACCGAACAGCCCATATACTAGTCGTCCCTGGTCCTGAAAAAGTAAAGGACCCGGTTGAATTCCATGAATCATGAAAGGTAGTGTAATCTGAGGTCTGTAATTTAGCTTTCTATTGCAGCTTCGCTATTGGCTTTGGCGGAGTGAACGTAGAGAGCGAAGCCAAAGCCGGTTTTTCAGGCTTTAGTATTGAATGTTGAGCCATC
>WLWI01001544.1_pt1 | contig 19946 bp, 19 predicted proteins | sample 6701501 | NCBI WGS metagenome assembly WLWI01 (sample SAMN12718690, study PRJNA515312) | sponge metagenome | isolation source: marine sponge | host: Mycale hentscheli | place: New Zealand: South Island, Marlborough, Capsize Point | collected 2014-11-01 | reverse complement strand
TGCACTGCTCAAATCTGTTCCTTGTGTTCCACCAATTCATAGCTATCACATTTGCTTTTTTTAGGTTCAGATTCACTTCCTTTGGAGCCACAAGGTCTCTTTTTCCTAAAATACTTTCTGATATCCAATAGCTACTACTCAGCAACTTCTACAGTCTGCCAAAGCAACAAATATACCTTACCAACCAGGCAGCTGCTTCACAATGACCGGAACTGGTGATCCATAAAATGATACACCTACTCCATTCAAACTAGAAAGATAACCTATTAGGAGTCTGTGCTTAATTAATGTCAGAGATATTCAGCTTTCAAAATGAACAAAGCTGTTTATTAGAGGTAATCAATTGATCAATATAATACAATAAGTTTAATTTCCTTACCTTATTAGTATTGCAAGGACAAAAAAAATACAACTATAAGGTCGCTATTTGACTTTCCCCTCCCTAGCAAAAAATCCTGTATCAAACCCTGTCATGTGTCAGTGAGAGGGACAGGTGGACATTCCGTGGAATGTCCCACGATCCCATGGGACCGTGGGATGGGATGGACAGTAGGACACGTGCATCTGTAGAGGGACAGGTGGACATCCCGTGGAATGTCCCACGATCCCATGGGACCGTGGGATGAGATGGACAGTAGAACACATGCATCTGTAGAGGGACAGGTGGACATCCCGTGGAAAGTCCCATGGGGCTGTGGGATAGGATGGACAATCCCATGTAATCCCATGATCCCATGGGACCGTGGGATGGGATGGACAATTTACGGCATTTCTGGACAGCCTTCGTATTTCTTGGCTATAGTCCCGTCACAACGCCTATGTACTTTTAGAAATGGACTGCTGATAAATTCTTTTGAAATGTTTTTGTTTGTGGAAAGGGTCGCTCATCATTTGTGCTCAAGCACATCACTAGTTTTACTATTGTTCTTCCTTAGCTTCCTGTACTTGAGTATTCTATCATAGGAAGTTACTGCCATCGTCTAGTGTTGTTGTTGTTGTTGTTTTACACCTTTGCAGTCGAGTAAAATACAGCAGCAATTGGGCATTTATCAGAAAGTGTTAAGAAGTATTTTTAGTAATTCAAACAATTTTAGAAACTTTCTCACCAAACAGCCTTTTCGCGATAGATATATGATGTATTTAGCTAGTATAGAATTACCCCCACTTGTTTAGGCCCATGAGATTTGTATGCACTTCACTTAATTGCTATTAGTATGCCCAATTACTCTGACATTAAACACTTGCTAGAAATTTAAGAAGTATGTTCACAATGTATGCATCTTTTACTTAAATTTGTTGACTTTATTTATTTATTCTATTTTTAGTTTTGCTCCACAATAAGAAGTTTACATTATTTATTTCTAACCATTTCATAATACATATTTTTTTTCATAACGTTATAGTAAAGAACCTTTGGCACTTAAATCTAAAGGATAATAACAAGATGGTTTCAAATTATTTACACAATTGATCAATGTGTTAAGAATCAGAGAATTATTATAGTTTTTTAAGAACAAATCATAGTGGTCTGTACTGTGTAAAATTGTGAGCTGGTCAAACTTACTCACCATGTTATAATGTTTTTGTTATATATCTTAAGGGTGGAGATGAAGGATGTAAGACCTGCTATAATTGCATCCAATTATTGCAAAGCAAACATCAGGAAATCAAAACCGAAGCTTTTAAACCACCCTAGAGTTTTGGTATGCTACTTTGTGTGTGTGTGTGTGTGTTATGTGTGTGTGTGTGTGTGTGTGTGACGTGACAGTGTGGTGTGTGTATGTTGCTGTCCATTTATCATTTCCATGTTATGTTTGAGTTCATTTTATGCCCTATGGCTCTGACTTTCTGTCATTTTCCAAGTTCCTTCTATAATGCCAGAATGTGAACAATATTAGAGGCAGCTGGTGCCAAAGCCTCTTACTTTCCTTCCAGAAGCTAATCCAAAGAAGCCAGAAGATTCGACAGCAAGGGTATGTAATGTCTAATCTATATATATATATATTTTTTGCTGATTCATAAATTTAATTATTTTCTACTATGCAGAAGACATTGGACTTCTCTCTTTTAGAAAAACTCCAACCATCAACAGTCAATATTTCAGCTAGACCGACATTACTTCAAGGTCCAACAGTTCGAATTGCACCCGCTCCTAAACAGCCCCATACTTCTCAAGCTAAACCAACATCAGCAATGAGACCAGAATATGACTCATCTCAATTCATGTGCACAGAGGTTCCAACACTGCCGATGCTTGGCACACCTACAACAATGTCCACATCTGATTCTATTCACTGCAATCAAGAACAAATATCAAGTGACCACATACAGAATACAGTTCTCAGCCAATATTTACTAAATACTCCATTAGAAACTCACAAGGATGACTCGTCCCAGTTTTCATCTTCAGACACTGTCAATGAACTTCTGAAAGGTTTTGCAGCCCCTTCTCCGAAAGAATCAACACATATTCTATCATTAGAAACACAAGATGTGCTGCCAACATTCTCTCAAGCTTTGAAACAATGTTCAATTCCTGAAGGTATAACGTTAATCAGTGGAATATTTATATATAATACTGCTACATATTATAATGTTTGCTAAAAATTATATCTCATTAGTTTACAGCCTATACTATCGTATAGTGGTGTGCTTGAGCACAAATGGCGAGCTAGCCTAAAATTACACTATTTTTTAACAATTGATTTTAACTTCTAACACTCAAGCTACGAAACAAAAGTCGAGTTTTTGAATTACGTATGTACTGTAAAGGGGATTCAATGCCATAGTAACCACTCCCCACAACTGTTTGAATTAAAAAAGCAACAAAATAAAAAACAAGTCAAGTTATTTAAATGTTTTATTTGTGATATTCATTAGCTAAGTAGTAGTTGTAACGCACAATACTATACCTACACAAGGCTTACCTTCATGGTTAGTCTAGTGGACAATGAATTTTCAAGTAAATACTGTTGCGTAGGGCTTACGACAAATAGCTATTAACTTACCACCACCACTAACTCGAATAGAAATGGAATTCCCATAAGAATTTGAGTTCTAACTGCACCCACAGAAGAATTCAAAGCGGTAAACAATTTTTGTAGAATGATACGGGTAATGATCGATAATCAGAGGATTCTGTTTAGTGAGGTTTGGGACAAGGTCAAACACCGAGCTAACGCAAAAAGGGTCAAAGTACATACGTACGTCCACACACATATACAAACAAACATCCCCGATTTTCAATTGTGTTACCCCTGAGAGTGTCTCGCTCGCTTCGCTCACTTGCCAATTAAAATACCACTCATTATTGCTGTCCTGAAGTTTTCAGAGGTTATTTAGTATCTTGGGTGATTTTGATAAAGTGATGGTTCTTACTGTTTGGCTTTGATGACAATTTTATACTGAACAAACACACCCTGGTTCCTAATTTAGTGTCACCTTCATAAACTGTAACTATGTATGTAACAATTACTTGCACCCAATAAAAATACATTTTTAGTAAGTCATCTGCTTGGAAAGAAAGCTGGCTGTTTATATATTAACCTTCTTCATTTGGTAGTAGCAGAGTTCTCTATTATCGCTGGTCACTGCTGGATAAGAATATTGTTCCATTTGAAATATTTCTCAGTGATTAGTAATCTTGTTGTGCTTTCTCTTAGATGAAGAATCTAATTATGTGCTGTTATTTGTTTTGTGTAATTTAAAAAATTTACAGTATTTTAATTTATTATCATAATGTTGTTATCAGTCATTGTTTCAGAAATATTGTTCATGCTCTGTAGATCAGTCGCTCATGATGGACTCCTCTGAAGAAAATGATCCTGAACCATTAAAGACTAAAGAGCCAGAGGTAATCTCCATCCCACTCTTCCACATGACCCATGTTAGATTCTCTCCCTTTCTAATATAGGTAATGGATTGCACTGCAGTAATTGTTGATGATGGTACAACAGACTATATTAGACGATTTCAAGAATTAGCTTCTAATATGGAGAGAGGTTACCAGGACTCTTGACAATTATATTAAACTGAAAATTGTTCATTTCGAAAGAGACATCATCCAGTTGTTGTTCAGAAAATTTCCATCATCAATGATTGTGCTGGGAAAAGGAAGGGATCAGGGATGGCATTAGCATTAATAAGGATTCAACCACATACAGTATCACACAGATCACATTCACTTCTGTAATACTTATATTGCATTGTCTACTATAATCATCTACAATTTTTACAAGTTTAATTTAAAAAATGATCTTACATGTTATAAAAAAAAAAAGTTTTGTATTCAAAAATCAGCTAATCGGTTCCATAATGTAATTTATAAAAAATCATGCAAGAAAGATACATGTACAATATCAATATTAGAATATTCCAATTAATCAGGTCCCTTCCCCATCTCGAACATGCTTCAGTTCTTCAACGAGTGTCTCATGCCTGTGCAAAAATACCATTTAGTAAAAGCATGAATGCATTGCTTAAACACAAAATTTGAAATCAAATATTCAATTATATAGTATCCTTGCAACATAATTTAAGTGGAGTAGATATAATTATGACAAGGAGCATAATTTGGAATTCTGTTTTTGGTAGTTTTAATCGTTTTCTTCAAGAGATTGTTACAATGACTTACATTTAATTAATCATATAAGGTAATTACAAAAAAAAATCATTTACTCTATTTTCGATGCTTTGTGCCATTAAAAAGTAAGTATGCTATAAATTTAATCCCACTGACAATTGCAAATTACACTAAGCGTAACAGCAGTAATTTCAGTCTAAAATCCTATGCACAGATGGCAGTATTTCACACATGTATACACAATTTAGTGGCTGTACTGTATTTAAGAAACCGTATTGTACCTGTAGGCAACTCTGATGTTAGGAACATTAGTTCTTGTAATATCATTCCCTCCAGGGCCCTCTTCTGAGTAATTGCTGCCAATCCAATACTGTTTCACCTACATGTATGTAAATAAATAAATAAATTAAGAAGCATTAAAACAAAGTGAGGGCAGGTACAGCGTAGACAAAAATGAAGATACATCATAGGGGAAAACAAAAACAAAAAAACAACAACAATAAAAACTAAACATAAAATAAAGGAAATAGGAAGGGACTACATGTAATTGCGTGGCCACAGCATTTCCAAGTTGCACTGTTTGATTAAACAACTGAAGTGCCAAGTTTTTACACACTGTTCTTCAGTTTATTACATTTTTTAGTTGTAATGCACACATTAGAGAGCGAATAAGCTTTTATGATACTGTAATGTTATGCTTAACAGTTAACACTGAGGAATAAAATTAAGTGATTGTATTGAATTCACTTACGTGATGTTCAAATCCACTCATTACGACAGAGTTCCTAGCCAGTTCACACATATCACATGGACTCAACTTCCACACCTGCGCAGCAATACTATACTCTTCCATCAACGGTTCCTAAAATATGTATATTGATAAATATAGTAGTGCACCAGTGCTGGTGATCAGGCACAAATGCAATCAACTAGCCTCCTTAGAGTTAATTGAGGTTCTGATACTTCGCTAAAATAGAATGACTTCCTAAAAGAGTCAAAGAAGTCGTTCGTGGACTAGAACACTGGCGGCTAGAGTTTAAGGTCCTTAGTTGGATTCCCCAATGGCAACCATTTTTTTCTAAAACATTTTTTCCCTTTTAATCCTTTTATATATATTTTTTTAACCCAATTTATTTAGTTGACAATGTCCACCAAAACGTTGTTATTAGAGCTATTTACTCTTGTTTAAAATTCTTCACTTTAGAACTGCTATTGCTCATGCTGTGCTAGTCACTGCTGACTTGCCTAGAGCACAAAAATACCAAATGTGGCAAGTAATTATGCATCATTTTAATTACATTCACTACACAAATATTCTTTTGGTATCCTGACACTGTCCTACTCACTTTCATCCCATTTACTCAAGTATGACTATATAGCTATTTACATACGTACATGCTTAATGAAGTACATATATATGTTATTTATCTAATTATAGTACAAAAAATATATGTAGTTCACCTTAGTGAAGTGAAACTGAAGAGGGTCATCACTTGAAAGGGATACCAAGAGACCTCTGGCAAAATAAACCGGAAGAGGATTGCGGTGGTAATCAAGAAACAACGAGTTGTTGCTGAGTGGAGACATGGCAATTCCAACTTGAGCAAGATAATACAAATACTGTAATGTCGGGACCTACATATTATAAATCTTGTATTAAAGTTGCAGATCAAAATACACTTACAATGTGGAAAAATATTTTACAATAGCTGAATCATTTTTTAATACAAAAATGTGAGGTACGTAATGTTGTGAAATACCACAGCAGTGACGAACTGTAATAATGATCTTATTGGTAACAGCAAACAGAATCAGAGTGGGGTGATACACTGCAATTTATACATGAATATAATTTTTAATCATTATCTTCACTTTAGTATTCAAGGTATTTTTAAGCAGATCATCCTGTAGTGTGAGCACTATGACTACTGCCACCCTCACATGTGTGCATGTAGTTTAACCAGTGGATAATTATGCACAAGTGGCACCTTTCTGAGCAGAAGGCCATGTGATATGTTCTCAGCAAGAATAAAAGCTGTCACCAAATGATGAGCTGGACCAGCCTCTCCACAGTGAGGTCGCAGTGAAAATGTATTCATGCCAAGAATTCTACACAATTTTAAACTTGTAAATAAGTCATGGGAAAGATATTCAGAGACATAGTTAATGATTTCACTGACCTTCTTAGTCTGTTAAGTCTCATGATGTTGGCATACATGTAGTAAATGTAATAGGCATACGGAGGGTTGCTCTCAGAAGTCCACTCTTCTGGACTAGGACTATCATTGTGAAATTGATGGTATTCTATCTTACTCTCATCATCCACACTGTCAAAACCAATTACCTGTACAACATATAGTTGAAACATAGTGTAAAATTAATACAACATACAAAGCTCTGTGTTATTACACAGAGCTTTTGGTACGTCCATTGTAATAACTTAACTTTACAATTAATAATTCACCAATAAAGCAATTTCAGACTGATATCATAATTCATCCTTGCTGGACATACTAATTTTAGACATTATTGATTCTACGTCATCATCGTCCCCCCCCCCCCCCCAAGTAAAAAATCCTGTACAAATCACTGCAATATACATACCACACACTACAATACTAGTGCCTTGATGAGCCATTAGTATTCAGTTAGGTTACACATGAAATTAGTTCAAGTAACAAATGGACTAAAGTCATTAGCACAGATAAATACAGACAGCAAAGTAAGTAAGAGCAATCAGACTGTTGATTCCATGAAGCAATGAATTGCAGAAATTACATTTATACATGTAGTAAAGGCAAAAAAAATAAATAATAATAATAGTAATTTTTTGTGTGCATAATTTACACTTTTTGTCACTTCTCACCTGAGCGAGAAATCTGTGCAAGTTCGGGTGGGACGAAGGATTCAGAGTGACTTCAAACAATGGTAGAAAAATGTTTTCTAACATTTCTCCAAAATTTTTCAAGATCCCTTTCTTCTTGTAAATGTCACTTCACAAATAACAAAATGATAACAGCACACACATTAACACATACTGCATTTGTAACGTACTAAATGCGAGGAACCTGGATTAACCAGCGAACATTATCGCAGAACATGTCATACTTGACTGCCCAGTCAGACAACTGGTCCCATTCACTCTTATTACGACCATAAATGGAAATACGCAACTCGGCATTCTGGTATTTGCTCTCAGTGAAATCATCCATGACTTCCTACACCAACAGAATATGCAAAATTGTACGATTGGTTTGTCTTTGTTTTGTATTATGAAGTAATACCATATGTACGAACCTTGATTAGGTGCCCAAAGTACTCCCCTCCCATGTCATTATCCACCTTGAGAAACACTTCTCGGAGTCTACTTTTTCCTATGAAAGGTACATAAGAACTTTGAACTTTATTTATCACTAACTGAATCACAAATATATACATGTATGTATAATATATTACAATAGAATTTTAGAAGAGTTTGGTGCACAGTCTCTTTCAAACCATTCATGTAGACATGAGTGAGAATCCATTAGTAATTAGCTTACGACATTGGAAGAGGTATGCAGATCAAACAACTTACCAATTGGATTGTATTTTGCGTTGAATTTGTCGAATCTATGAAATGTATTCCGGTCCTAATGATATAATTAAGTACACACAAAATGATGTTAGTGTGAAAATCAAGATATCAATACTCACATTAAATTTATGTGGACAATAAAGACAATGATAATAACAACAATTGACAATTAATCGTTGCTTCTATGATCACCACACTTTCTTACCGCATGAACATCAAGAGTGTCAACACTTAAATCATAAGCTTTCAAATTCATTTGGTCAAATAACTGCTGCAAAGTCAGGCGAACCCCACCACTGTCTATGACAACATCATCTGAATTGGCCTTGATTTTCTTCTTAATGAATCGAAGGAGATGTTTCTGATTCATGCAAGATGAAGCATGAACGTGAGTGTCCACCTACAGTATGTAAAGACAGTGACATCTGTAAGAATGCACTTTCATTCCTTTAATCATTTGAAACCATACCTTTCTGACATTGTAAAAGTCTCTGTGAGGAACCATTTTTTGAGCTTTCAATTCCTTCATCTCATTCAGCATAGTGTGCAGCTGGAACCTTGATTCCAAATACTTCAATCTTCGGTGACTGAAGGTTTTTCTTGATAACAAAAGAAATACTGAGATGATTAGATATGCAAACAACATAGACACCATATAGTAGGCAGTGTGCTCAATAGCACAGCTATTGTGAGTGAGCACATCCAACAAACAAAATTTTAAGGGTTGTCTGTACCTTGCGGTTTAAGCAATGTTTTACTATTTTAAGCATATTGACTGAGTGACTTACATAGGACCATGTGTAGAGAGAGCCAAAATCATGTTCATATCTTGAACAAAATCTTGCCTTAGAATTGGCAAACATTCTACTCCAAGATAAAAATCCTCTGATATTTTAGTAGTCTAAAAAATGATACAAAGTAGTAAAGTTATTGAATAGCATTCATAAACAACCACACAGGCACTAACAAGCTCGTTCTCCTTAGAATTTGGAGTTTTATCTAAAACTGCACAGCCATTTTCCATCCTCAACTTGTAGTCAAGAGTCCTATCAGGGAACTCTATGTGATGTGGCATAAATGGTGACAGCGGAGTAATAGGAGCAGCACCTAAGAAGAAGAAAATAGTAAATAAGTAATTAGAAAACCCAAATAAAAACAAGAATACTGTCAATTAAAGTCCTGTAATGTAGATATCCATTATCTGCGAACAGCGGTTCAAAAAATCACAAGATACCACAAAGTGCGTCAAATTCTATACTAAAGTCATCATTTTCCAGGCAAACAATAAACATACTTGCAATTATGTCTCCAGCTTGGTTATAACGAACTTCTTCGTTTTTTTCTCCACTGATGCAGAAGGTAGAACTAGGAGGTTCTTCTTTATTAAGCATCTTGGCAGTCGTGCTGTAAAAATGTTGCAAACTGTTTTCCATATATTTGCGACGAATGTGAAGTGTTCCAAGCAGTAGTTGCCTGGCTTCATCATACTCACTCAGAGGAACCTGTACACAACCACAACATGAAATTTACTTGTCCATTCATTGACAATACAAGCACTAGGCAAAACTTCCACTCACTCCTGCAAAATCAATCATGTCTGTAGGTTCTTGAGCTATCTTCTTCTTAGGCTTGGAAATGGTAACTCTACTGAAGGGAACTCTCAAGCAAACTCCAGCAGACATTAAAGTGGGCTGGGCCTCTGTTGCTCTGGGAAAATTAAGTATGATAGCTTTATCATTGATTAAAGAATCTACCTATTATTAATGGCTTTATCTCACGCTACTACTGTGAGTCTACACATTGTACATAATTTTGTAATAACTATCAACCATTTTAGTCTAGCAATAGCAAGTAAAAACACCCTCTACTATAGTTTGGCTATACTGTCAATTGCCCACATGGGCATTGTTGGGGTCTCCACCAAATAAAATTACTAGGACATCCCATGAGGCTTATTGATACTCCCATGAGACAATACAATTACTCTCACAAATTCAAGCCAATTGTTCACCTACAGTATATATATTATATTTGTGCATACACACATGTGGTTGACTGCACTTGTGGCATGTTAGTAATGTATAAGATGGAGTAGTAAAAGAGATGACCTGCTGGGAAAATACCTCCAAGTTTTGCAAAGCTGAATGTTTAGCTTACTTTATTAGCAGCAGCTTACAAGTATTCTAAAGAGCAACTAAATATAAGAGGAACAAAAATCAATTATAGGGGTCAGATAAATTCATAAAGTGGCCTACTCAGAGTGAACATCAAGACAACAGTATTTTTGTAATCTATTTATTCTATTGATTAACTTACAACTTACACAAATTTCAGGTCCACTATAGATGAAACTATAAATTTGTTAAATAAATTCCTTCTAGTTCAAAATGTATGGACCACATAGAACACCAACCTTGCCTGTTCGTTCTCTATTACTTTCAATTCTCTAATATCTTCTTCTTCATCTATCATCTCACGATCACCAGCATACTCATACATAGCATTCGGAGACTGAACATCTATTCACACACACACACACAGTACATGAATACTGTACATAGTAATATTCTTTTTAATCATCATTTTAATATGGTGCAGTGCTCTGTATATGTATGTACAAGGCTTCCCAAAAGGAAACAGGCTCATGCAAATATTTTCAAAACAAATATCCAACATAACTCCCTGGCGCTTTCAGAACACTAAAACTACAAAACTTGGAAGAATCACTAAAAAAAAAAGGCCAGCTTACCCTATATTCAAATGAACGTGCATGAATATCACAATCAACATACCCTTAATCATGAGTATACAGTAAATTCAGAAAGATAGTTACATTTTTTTTTAATGTAACAGTTTAGAAAGTATATGTTTAATAACACTTCTTGGTCAGTTTAGAATATTTTGAGGAAAAAAAGATAAATATAGTGCAAGATTATTACATGTATTAGAACTGGTGTAACTAACCTGAGCGGTAGTCTCCTGTGTTCGTGAACTCATCCAAAAGATCTTCATCATCTTCAATGTCACTGTCCAGATCATCCTCCTCCACTATCTCATCTTGATGTTTAAGTGGACTGTGTGGTGGAGATCTTGCTCGCTCTGGCAATCAGGCAGGAATACAATCAACAAAATAAAATTAAACAAAAAAACAAAAAAAAACAAAAAAACTACAAAAATAGAACTGAAAGTGAATGCATCATAATTTACAAAAATTATCAGTTGACAGATATACATTCTGGTATTGTAGTGTTAAACACTGGGTACTCATGGAATTAGTATTGCATAATTCTTAAAAAAACAAACCGTAGAGTGTGTGTCCGTTCATTCTATATGAATTAATGAAGACCAGAATTGAACTAGATAATAATTACTTGTCACATTAACAAAACCAAGTAAATCTTTACAACAATACTGTATCAGAAACTTGGGTAATATGTATATCTGAATTAGATCTGCACTTGCATTATGCAAATTACATTTACGACATCAAAGTAATAATGAATATGAAGTCTAGCTTCCTACAATGACATCATTATACTCCTTCCTCAACTTTAAGCTTCCATTTCTCCCCATAATTAACATTAACTTTACAAATCTATCAGGACCTTGGCAACAATACTATTACATCAGCAATGCATCACATCTATCAGGACCTTGGCAACAATACTATTACATCAGCAATGCATCACATCTTTCATCTGCAAATACAAATAAAGCAGAAAAATGACTGGCTGAAACTAAATTACCTTTATTTAAAATAATCACCACTGGACTAAACTGAACAAGCTAAATAAAGCAGACTTAAAGTGATAGACTCCAAGAAATTTCAAAAATAGAAAGTGAACAAAGAAAATGGCGAGTGAACAAAGATGAACAGGACTAAGTAAAGGGAAGAATTAATGGGAGAATAGAGGGGAAAACTAGCTGGAAGGGAAGATTCAGCACAAGAGTGATAGAGTAAAACTAGGTGAGAGAACAATAGTAATTTTTGATAGAGAAAGAAAGAATGAGAAGAAACAGGAAGAGTTAGTAGAAAACTAGTAAACTGTATACTCTCGTCTCCACCACTACAGGACACAGCAATTAGCCAAATACTTAATTTTCTTCGTTGAGCTAACTACCCGAGAACTGCTCGAATCCTTACTAAGTTACCCCCCATATACCATTACCGAGTTTACTCTCCAACCGGTGTAGCTTTTTGGCCAAGTTCTCAAAAACTTGAGTGCTCTGCCTGTTTAGTGGAGTAACTACGGACTTGTCCGACCCTTCAGTTTTCACCGACATACCCCAAGCTACTACAGTCTTCTTTCTTCACACTCACCCCTCATTTAATTCCAGACTGGTGTCGCTCGAGGAAATCCAATAATGGGTGTGGCTGGATGTTGCAAAGTGAACTAAAGCGTCCTTTACCCAAGCAGAAAAATATAACCAATTCCAAATACATAGTGTAAATATTCATTTCTACATATAAAGTAAACAATGACAATCTATATTATTTGTAGAAATCATGCTCAGTGTCATCTTTCTTAATGGCTTTCTTGTACGCCTTCTCAAAATCTTTGGATAGAATAATGTATCTGTTTTCTCGAACTGCTTGCATTCCAGCCTATACCAACAAAATAACAAAAATTTAAAAGCACTTACATGCAAACAAATTAATCAAGCATACAATATCAATCTTATAAAAAACAAAATCAAATATACAACAATTTACTTCTTGGCAGATAGCATTGATGTCAGCACCACTGATTTTGTCAGGACGAGCAACATCTATGAACTTGTCAAAGAACCAACAATATCAATCAAATGCTAAAATAATATCATTAAGTTATTAGAAAACTTCTTGTGCGGTGCATCTTCAATACATCTGTGATTCCTCCTGCCCATTATAATAGAGAGGACAACAATAAGAAAGCATTAAAGAGAAAATTTCCTGGATGTATGACTCAAAACTTTGGTACATTATTTCTAGGCACAACTTTTTAACTGGGTTAAACTGAAGTCATGTCAGTAGCTCTTCCTTTAAACGATGCCTTTCTTTATGCCAAGCATCAACTTAGACAAAATCTGCAGTTGGAAGCTACCAGAAGTTTCGCTGAGCATAACCTCTATCAACAAGCACTCAAATGCAAGTCTACATTAGGTTGGTTAGCTGTGGTTCAATTAGTGTGGGTGTGAACTGCTATATATATACACACACAGACACACATATGCCCTACATAGCAATATATATAAATATATAGGATACAATCTTCCAGATCTACTTCTTCCGACAAATTCATTTTTGCTGTAATGGTAGAGAAAATAAGTCTTTTTTGGCGTCTGTCAGGCATAGGAAACTCGATCTTTCTGTCTAATCTTCCTGGACGCAGCAATGCAGGATCTAAGGTGTCGTGTCGATTGGTTGCCATTATAACCTGCAAGTAATGGCAACAGCAATTAATCGCATGCCAATGCAGTGCAAATTTCACTTAAAATTCTTTTCTGTCCATTAGTGTAATGAGCATTCTTTCTTTCTCTCTTTTTACTACAATTTTAAGATCACCTTGACATTGACAGTCTGATCAAATCCGTCCATTTGATTCAGAAGCTCTAGCAGAATACGCTGTACTTCACGATCCGCTGAAGGAGAAACATTCTACCGTAAACATGTGTCAATAAGTCTTCAAACTTACCTCCAGTTTGGGCATCAAATCTCTTTGTAGCAATAGCATCAATTTCATCAATGAAAATAATTGCTGGAGCATTCTCTTTAGCAAGTCTAAACACATCTCGGACCATTCTAGGACCCTCTCCAAGATATTTCTGAACAAATTCAGAACCCACAACTCGAATGAAGGAAGCTATGTAAAAGTTAACACAAATTAGAGGGTAAAAAGTGTGTACAAACTTAGTGCACAACTCTCAGAACAAGTGTAAGTACAGTATTTGTAACTCAGTTAGAATAGTGAACTATATTGTGTGCACTAGAACAGTAAAATGTACTACAATTAATTATTAACATTGATTCATTCTTCTAAAAATAATGGTTCATAAGTAAACTATATGTAGCTAGGGGGAAATACTTAGATGTTAGTTTAAGTCACGGATACAGTAGCATATATGAATCTTAAATTGAAGAAGACACTGTATTGTTATCAATATGTTCATGATCCCCTCCCTCCCTCCCAGGTAAGCTTATGACTTGATTCTTCAAACTCAGATATTGGAATATCTGTCAATGAATCTTCTATTGTACTTATAACAGAAGGAACTTCGTACAAATGGATCATTTCTATCATGTGGTAATGTAATAATTGCTAACTGATTGTAGATAATAGGACAATTTGGTTGACAGGCACGAGCAGAACAGAGTAACAAGATAAGGTCACTCTATTCCATTTCACAAAAATCTGTTGACCTATAAATCTAAGACATGCTTTCAACTTCTTCTAGCTCCCTCCTTTTCCTGGAAGCACGTCCTTTTCTATACTTTCCCTAGTCCTTCAAGTTTTCCTTAGTTATACTTACATAATTTTTCTCAGTAATCGTATTCATTGTCCTATCCCTTTTACTAAGATTTGTACAAAATCACTTAGACAATTCCATGAGAAGCAAAACCAGAGGGGAGAAAATTGAAAATCAAAATAACTACCTAATTAATTATGCATCACAAGAAAGCTTCAAATTTGAAGTTGATTTTTCTCCAAATCTTATTTTAATGAGTTTACGGTTCCCAAGTTATGGCTTCTTTCGCATAAAACCTTTACCATCTTTCTACACAGTTTATAAAATACATCACAATAAAACCACAATTTTTTTTTCAACCAATTTTGGATATCTTGAGATTTGTTTTATTTGGTAAAATAATTTTGCAAAATATTCACTATGGTATAATCTGAATTACTTGATTTTTTTCCCGTCGCAGATTTATGTCTTTTTAGATTATCTTGAAACTACAATGGATTTTTTTATGTTAATAGAGATTATCAATTAGTCCCCTAACAGGTATAATCATACATCAATAGAGCATTCTACCATAAATATAAAATAGCCATGACAGGCTTAGATCTTTTGGTGTTAGTCCATCATATTTTAATAAATAGTGCCACCCTAAGCTTAATCATCAGGTACAGTATTTTAGCAATACACGGAAATACCCCCCAAAAATATTGAATTACACAAGTTGAATTAGGAGTAGTGCAGAGGCTAGGTACGTATATATAAAAATAGCCAGCATTTCTCTGTCAGGAATGTCAACTAGATCGGAGGAGACACTATGGATGGTGATGACAGATCAGGTTGGAGAAATCAAGAACTGTTTTGGTCGCAAACAAATAAGTCTTGCAAAATGACTAATCAATTTTGTGTGAAATATAAAGTGCCTCTATGCTTCACGCATCATGGTGACTGCTTTGATTTGCAGAACAGCCATCATGCAATCCTAATATATGAATAAATTAACACTTTATTTCAACTGCTTTCACCAATTCTACCTTACATCTATCATTTTATCAAATATGAGCATTGGCTAGTCGATAGTGATTGCTAACAGGGTGAAAAAATGGCAAGAAAAGTGAAACTGCTTTTTGAGAGCAAATTTGATACACAAATGTCAACTTATATCATGTCATTATTGGGTGCATGTATATTTTGGCTTGATACACCAAGACAAATTGAGTCAAAATGAAGCAATTGTAGCAAAAATATTTTGTAAGCCAAACAAAGTAGAAAGCAATAACAGTGGTTATTGTTCAATATTTAAAAAAAAATCATTTTTATTCCTACAATGTAATGTAAAGTTTGCAAAATGCATGTTCTACAGCAATTGCTAATTGAAAAAACAACCCAACAACTATTTTGGCGCTCTTAGAGTTAATTTTCTGATATCAGTTGGAAATAGGAAACAATAAGCTGTAAAACTCTTTAGTTCATAATTTTTTTCCTTTTATGTTTTGCTCTGAAGTATTAATTCATAAATGGTTGATGAAAATGTTCAGTGTAATTCAGATGTGTACATCTGTCAACTACATCCATCACATTTTAATAAAATACTTAAAAATATTTCTCAATTATGCAGGTTTTCAATTTAGTAAATTAATAACAGCTTTGTGGATAAGAAATATTTTAATACTTAAAAGAACCCAGATGTGCTCTTGCCAAATCACAGACTTCTCAACATTTACATGAAGGGTTTAAATTTTAACAACTCTTGTGATTGCGTCCATCACACAACTTTGAAAACATTCTTAGCTCTTGTTCCTAAACAGTTCATGTTTTCTACATCAATGAATACTCTTAGTGTTACATATCACACTACAAATAGATTCTGTGTTTTGCACTACAAAATATAATTTGAAAACAGTATGTCCGAGTCTGTCACCATGGAATTGCCCAATTGCTCTTTTCTACTTCAAAAGCAGGTAAAAATAATTCAATTCAAAATGGCAAAAAAAAACAACACAGGGAAAAAAACCCTCTCGACTTAGCCTTTAATGAGCTAATAAAATTGGTTGGCCAGGAAGTCAGTACAATAAAGCTACCACAATCACTAGTGTTGACAGAATCAAATTAACTATATCATAACAGCAGGAAATTTAGCCAATAACCAGCCTTGCCTGTGGTGTGATGGGCAACTGCTTTTGCTAGCATAGTTTTGCCACATCCAGGAGGTCCATACATCAGAACTCCTCGAGGAGGGTCTATTCCTATTTGCTTATACAAAAGAAAGTGTGTTAAAGGAAGTTCCACTGCTTCACGCATTTCTTGCTTCTGTATGTCCATGCCACCTAAGTATTATATACATAAATATGATAATGGGGAAAAAAATCCTTTCACTGATAATTACCAATATCTGCATATGAAACATCAGGTTTTTCTTCTGCAGTGAGCATTGCTATCGAGCTATCTGCTTCAGGAGGCAAAACATCAACAAGAGCATTAGAATGCTTATGAAGGGCAACTGATGAATTAGGCTTCAGCAATTCTCGGTCTATTGTACTTAGTACACGAACATAATAGTTGGGCCCAGTAGTACTACCTGCATAGAACACTTGCTCAAACTAGTACTTTAGGACTATAACTTGTGCTTCTTACCAACAATGGCATAATTATGATCCACAGCTTCTAAAAACTGACCAATGACTAAAGGCACTGACTGAATACGTTTAACCTCTTCCTGAGCATACAGATACTCCATTCTAAGGTTTTTCAGCTCGTCTTTGATATAATCTTCCTGAACTTGAAGAAATTCCAACTGCTTTTGGAGTTTCTTAAACTTAACATACAGGTCTTCACTGTCATGGTGACTAGAACCTGTAGTAGTGGTATTAGTAGTGCTAGCTTTAGGTGCAGGTGTGTCCTACAACAAGGAAATTTTAAGACCTAGAAATCAGTAGTTTTTTCACTCACAGAAACAACGCTGATTCCAATTTCTTCCATTTTGTCAACCACTGGCTCCAACTGAACTTCAAATAACGCACACTGAGAATTAGATTTATTTTGCCGCACATTCTTCCTCAAAATGAGTGCGAGTTACCTAGTTTATCCATAGATATACAAAATCTATGGTTTATCACCCATAGTACCAGTACAGCATACCCCTGGGAGTATGCAGAATCTTAAGCTAAGACTGACACCGGGGTTAAGAACTAGGAGAAATGACAAAGTATTTGCTAAAGCATTTAATATAGCCATGGGAGGACTGATCGGTGGTGGTATTGCCTACTATTGGAAAGAGACCCACTTAGTAGATGGTTACAGACAACAATTAGATGAACTAGAAGAAGAGCTGGGCCGACTAAACCGGATCCGAAGAGTCAAAGAAAAACTGTTGGAAGAAGAAAAAATAAAACGAAAACTATAGCGTAGCAATTATTATTGTATGGAAAAAAATTGTCAGGACTATTGAATATATTTTTAAAAAATTTTTGTTTTCATTTCCCCCCGGCCCCCCTTTTGTCCATTTAGGTACGAATCGTTTTTTACCAGATGGATTCTGGTAAAGGGTAGTTAGAGTGTGCTTTTCGCAGTTTTGGTGCAATTACTACTCTGTTTAAAAGAGAGAAGAAATGAGTGGCAAGGCACATCCTCCAGAATTAAAGAAGTAATTAGGGTATTTCAAAGCAAGTACTTTTTATGTTGTTGTTGTTTTTTATTTAGGTACATGGACAAGAAGCTTCAGCGTGAGTTGCAGCTTGAAAGAATAATTAGCTTGATTTCATGCCTAACTATTACATGCCATATAATAGGATTAGCTACCCTTAATTATCCCTGACTAGAGTAGTGCTAAACTATCTTTGCTAAATCAACACTGATGTGGATCCTTTCACAGCTTGCTTTAGTTTACATATTTAGCAGTAAGTGAATCTGGCATTACTATACCATACACTTTCTAGGTTTTTGATTAGTAACAGTTACTTATTTTCCAGTAGATAAGCCATGTGAATATTGTTGAGGGTATACAGTATATAATCAATTCCAGTAATTGCATCGGTGTAACTCTAGTTGTGGTAGAAAATTGGACTGGGACTGATTTATATTAGATGATAAGTGCTCACATAGCAATAAGGAAGCGTATATGACATGTAGTGATACTGTACATGAGTCAGTCTAGCTTTGGTGCGACCTTTTAAATTTCTCTGTATAATTACTTCAATGTGAGTTGCAGATGTTATAAATATCTATGTGTATAGTTACTTCATTGAGAGGTTCAGGTGTTCTAAAGATCTCAGTATTATAGTTACTTCAATGTGAGGTGCAGATGTTATTAGTTCACTTTTTGTTTTTAGTGAAGTTAAATGGTAACCGTACTGTGACTGGTATTCTGCGTGGCTTTGATCCATACATGAACATTGTTATGGATGATGCTGTAGAAGAACGTTCTAATGATGAGAGGATAAACATAGGAATGGTGGTATGTTAGCATTGATGGTAATAAAATACAATATATTATTCTTTTAAAAATCTCTAATCTCGATGCTTTCCCCATAAAAATGTGTGCCCTAATAAAATTTCATCTTGGTCTAAAGTGATATGAACTACTCGTGCCATATTTACCCAATATTAAGTACTGCTTGCAAGGCTAGCTTGCTCACTATCACTCTACAGGGATTTATACAGGATTTTTTACTTGGTAGAGACAACCAGCCTAACCTCGTCAGAGAGTTATCTATTTGTGATGTGATCAATTAAACAATTGCACTCCTATTAGTGTGTATACATATCATATGTATGGTGATGATATTTAAAGAACACGAAATATCTTCTCAGCTATAGTAGCTAGTGGTGTGTTGGAGCACAATTGGCGAGTGAGCCTCTCTAGTAGGGTTACATAAAACTACTACAAAAAATTACTTATTTGCTAGTTAAACGTATACTTTGTACAATTATTTAGCTAACCAGTAGCTGTAATGCACAACACTTCCACACACACTTGTTCACTGGTCATACCAACACAAGGCTTGCCTTCATGGTTAGACTATTGGACAATGAATTTTCAAGTAAGAACAGCACTGTTGCGTAGGGTGTGTAACTATGACAAGAATAGCACATTAGCTTACCGCCACCACTAGTTCAGATAGAAAATGAACTCCTGTAAGTTTGACTGTACCCACAAAATAATTTGAAGTGATAAACCATTCACTTTTCTTTGGATGATACAGGTAAAGATTGATAAACCGTAGTGGAGTTTGAGGGGTTGACTAACAAGCTATCACAAGAACACCAGGGGCAAAGCACAAAAATGACGTGTACATACGTCCAAACATACATAATTTTTAGTGGTGTGCTTGAGCACTAATATTGAGT
>WLWI01001543.1_pt1 | contig 19959 bp, 7 predicted proteins | sample 6701501 | NCBI WGS metagenome assembly WLWI01 (sample SAMN12718690, study PRJNA515312) | sponge metagenome | isolation source: marine sponge | host: Mycale hentscheli | place: New Zealand: South Island, Marlborough, Capsize Point | collected 2014-11-01 | reverse complement strand
GAGTTTGGGTACTTTAATACAATTACTAAGATAGCTAACGCTATACTTTGCTCGTTGTTTATGTTCTGGCTATAAAATAGTTATAAACCAAAATCATTAGGTTTGTATTTCGATTTATAAATCCTCGACACTCGGGCTGCGCCCTCGTGTCTCGGAGTTTATAAATCGCATACAAACCTCAATTTTGGTTTATAACTATAACAAAGTCACGCCCGCTTTGACCAGCTGTGCCACACTCGCCACTACGCTAGTACGGTCGGGGCGGGACGGAGTCAACTTACATACAATAAAAAATCCTCGCGCACTAAAGTAATGGATCCCAGGATCTTCTCTCGAGTACTGCTCAGGGTTAGATTGCAGTTTAGGTCCTACATTCGCGTCGCATCGCGCGCATCTGGCTCATCGCGTCATCGCTTCTAGCTCCTACGTTCGGGTAACTAGCCCCATCTCAAATCGATCGCGTTACCATTGATAATTCATCTTGTGGTCATTCCGAACACACTATTGTAGACTGGTATATACAATTTCATTAGAGATGTCTGGGGTAGACTATATTTTAGGTACTACACGAGACGCGACGCGTCGCGTTTTCATCGCGATTCATCGCTAGTGAAACACTCGCTATTCCTCTCAATTAAAAACAATTGTTTGACAAAAAAGAGCAAATTGGCAGCCCTAGCCCTAGCCCTAGCCCTAACCCCCTAGCCCTAGCCCTATGGTTAAAGGATAATGTGTTTTAAACACAAGGGATGGGTTAGTTGGGGGCTAGGGCTAGGGCTAGGCTAGGGGGTTAGGGCTAGGGCTAGGGCTAGGGCTAGCCCTAGGTTTAATTCAACGCATGCTTCTACTAGCGAGGAATCGCGGGGTGCTTTCGCGAAAACGCGACGCGTCGCGTCTCGTGTATAGTCTACCCGATGTCTGTGCCCAATATCTCATTGATCATGCACAAAAAATAGGTGGTGTGGGTAAAACAGTAGAAATTGATGAGTCAAAATTTGGAAAGAGTAAATACAACAGGGGAAGAATACAAGGAAGGTCACTGGGTGTTTGGTGGAATAGAAAGACAATCATCTTCCAATTGCTTCATGGTGGAAGTGAAAGATAGATCTGCAGTCACTCTGCTTCCCATCATTCTGGACCATGTTCACCCTGGCACCATCATTATCAGTGATGAATGAATGGAGAGCATATTGTTGTCTATCAGCAAATGGAATGACTCACTTAACTGTGAATCACTCCATAAACTTTGTGGATCCATCAACTGGAGCTCACACACACAATATTGAGGGAACCTGGTCCACTGTAAAAAGAATGCTAAGGAGCAAGGGAGTCACGAACACTTCCAGTGACCTTTTCCAAACCTATCTGCAAGAGTTTGTGTGGAGGAAAAAGCATGAAGGTTGTGACTATTTTTTAAAAATTAAGGAGCACATAAAAGAACAATATCTATTATAAATATGATTCCATACAAATCACATTCACATGACATACTTATTTTATTTCATATCAATATTTCATTTAATACTTGTCAATATTTAGCATATTACATACACATTCATATTTGGCAACTCTTATTCAGCAGCACGCATGCTAATGTTGATCGCGCTCCTAGGAACGTAAAAGTGAGAAGAACCATGGATGAAGGAAGTTCTTCGTCGTCAACCACCGTGAGTACCGTAGCGACTACTCCTACCACTGCGGGCTCACCAACGATGGTCACGGGCGTTGGTTCGCTGGTCAACGCCATAGCTAGAGCTGTTCAGTCGGGCATGTCAGCTAGCATGGAAGAGCTGGGGAGGACGCTACTCAACCAGACTGCATCACCTGAGAGTGATTCTGGTGGCATCTTTACCATAAGCCCCAGAAGGTTAGAGCCTCCGTTGCTAACTTCCAGCCTGTGACAATAGAAGTATTCAGAATGACTTAGACTTGATACTACAGTGTTATCACTACTCAGGAAATTAAGGTAAGAGAGTATTATGATTAATGGTCAACTGCAATATACATATTATTTGTTTTTGCTGGCTAGGCAAAAGATCAAGCAATTACAACAATAATAGATAGTTAATTAAATAAATAAATAATAACAATAATAATAACAACAATAATATAATAGTAATATAATAAAAAAAAAAGTAGCTAAATAAATAATAATAAATAAATAAATAATAAGGATTAGGTGGTGATTTTTCCCACTGAGAGAGCTGAAACAGATAGTCTCTAGGCCCTAGGGTGGAATAAAATTATATATATTATAGCTATATAATTTTATTCCACCCTAGACATCTTCACAATGATATCTTTAGGTATGTGGTGTTATTTCACGCTGTACTGGCAAGCTCCCAGCCAAACTTTTCAATTTTCACAGTTTTTACAGCTACCTTCCTCCTCTAGAACTGGTAGGTGTAGCCTATTGCTGCAGGGTTAGAGCAGCTGCTAAAATATCAGCTGGGGGTGAGAGCCGCCTTCCTGCTGCAGTCTCTCCACCAAGTCCTGCTTCTGTTGCCTCTCCAGGCATCCAACCTCAGCTGCAATGCCCCCAGTTTATCGTTAACTCCTTTCCTCGACGACGGGCCTCCTCGGCCTCCTCTCCTGAGCACCCCTCGGTCTCGTGAGGGTAGCTGAATTTCAACTGCTTACCCGGCAGGGTAATGAACTCTTGCTACATAAAGTTTCTCCTGCCAAATTGTTAATCTTCCACAAATCTCTCAATCTCTAATTGCATACCATAATAAAATGTGCCTCCAACTCCTCCTGGTAAAATCCCCTATTGTATTCCACTGGAACTGGTTGCAGATAAAAGAACCACTGAAATTAGCAACCACTAACTGTTGTGTCTCTGCAGTGCACGACCACAGACTGTTGGAAGAAAACAGCAGAAACCCAGCCAAATCAATTAGCAGTTTATTTCTGTGTCTCCGCTCTCCAGGGCAGGAGTGATTAGGTAAAGGGTCTGTCCCCGTAAGACTACACTGGGAATGGGTATGTACAAGTAGCATGCTTGATGAGCTACTATGCAAATGGACATCACTTCAACATTCCCAACTGATAGAAAAAAAAGTTGCAACCTTGACAACTTGAGAGGCTACTATCATTGAATAATTGGAGATGTGAAGTATCAAATAACCATCATCATCATCTGCCAGTTGACAAATAACACGTGGAATAGCTAAATGTACATGGATTAAAGTTGCAATAATATTGCTCTGACTGTGGTAATGTGAAATGGCACACTGATATTGTGGGAAAAAACCCCCCAAAACACGGAGTTGAGAAGTCTGAGAATAGCACGTTTTTCCCCCTCCAATTTCCTGGTAGAGACCGTCTTAATGAAAAGTTAATGAAGTGCTCATCATGTACAATGTGACCACTACAATTTAAAACAACGAATAATATTATTTCATAGACAGAAAATACACTTAATGGTTGAGTGGAAGAACAAGATGATTCAGAATGGAAATAAAGTTAAGTAATAGTATTAATGCCTAATTTGGTAGAACCCTGTCATTAGAAACTAATAATAAAATAAATCATTTCTTATCTAGAATTTTGTTCACTTTGTTTAAACCCGTATTCTTTGCGTTAAAGTTGTTTGTCTCAGCTATTTCATCAAGAGTTGTTTCTGCCTCAGTTTCTCCCAAATCCTGTTCTTCTGCCAATTCTTTGCCATCCAGTGTGTCATGGAAGCCATCCACTTTGCTACCCAAAGTTTTATGTAGAGCTTCATTTTTTGTTTTCATTTCAACCATGGTAGTAAAAATTTTATTCAACATTTCAGAATCGCCTTGGGGAGGCGGATGTTTGTCATCTTGGGGAGGTGGATGTTTGTCACCTTGGGGAGGCGAATGTTTGTCATCTTGGGGAGGTGGATGTCTGTCACCTACGGTAAGTGGATGTCTGTCATATTGGGGAGGTGGATGTCTGTCATCTTGGGAAGGTGGATGTCTGTCATCTTGGGGAAGTGGATGTCTGTCATCTTGGGGAAGTGGATGTCTGTCATCTTGGGGAGGTGGATGTCTGTCATCTTGTGGAGGTGGATGTCTGTCACCTTGGGGAGGTTGAGGTCTATCAGAATGATACAGATGTTTATTAGCGCCACTCTGAGAAGGTTGGGAATCACCAAGCCGAGACTGCAGATTTGCTGCAGTCTGCTGACCCAATTCCTGCAACCGACTGTGCACAATATCATATACTTCCAGTCCACACAACTTGGGATCAAATCCCCTGTCCGTAGATGACCGGCTTTGGAACACCCACAGACTGTTATTATGAGACACCTCTCTTCGTACCACCCCACCGCTCCCGAGCTGCAGAAACACCAGCCGATGAATCACTCCACGTTCACGTAGGTCCAACATTTTGCGATGGGAGAATTGCTTTACCATACACTTCACTATAGATTGATTGTCTAGTGCTTCCAGGCTTCCTTCCCATATGATGTACACCAAGCAGTCACTATTCAGCCAATTGCATATCTGAAGGTGCAAGTTAGAAGAGGAGAGAGATTGGTCGCTGGATCCATTGCTGGCCACTGGGTGAACTCTCTCACAGCCGTGACATTCCTGTAGAGATCTGGTCAAGTCCTGAAGCACACCAGAGTTCTCCGGCACCACGAAAGCTATTCTGTTCACAGCTATATACATGAGATAAAGAGACAACACACAATTTCAGATTGATAATGAAAGAGACATTCCTTCTAATATGAGAATACCCAACTAAAATGATGACTATTTACCAACTAAGTGATTAATATGGTAAAGGGTTATCAAATGCAAGCCTGATGTGAGACGTCTATACATGGTTGAATAGTCATGCTAGCTTTTTGTGTTTGTAGTCCATCCCCATTAAACGCTGTCACAAAAGCGTGTTTTCAGCTATTTAGGGTTCACTTGACAATAAGACCATAGTACACACCCATATAAGTGGGTGGGGCCTCCCAGGAATACCCATGGACAGTTGACAAGCTGAACAGCTTCGTTTTAAATTGCACAAATGTGCTTGATATTGTGTTTGAAAGCACTTAAAATTGCTTGGCTGGGTGCTTAAGCATTTTTAAACCAAGTGCTTTAAAAAGTTCTTAATGCTTAAGCACATTTTAAAGTGCTTGTAGTTAATTAAGCTTTAAGCACTGTAGGAAGTGCTTGAACCCATCCCTGCTCTTGAATCAAGAGTAAAGTCACACACTTGTGACACTATAGAATACATAGGCCACTAAGAACGCTGTATTTGGGTGAACTAAATGGTTGTCAGGAATAAGGCTGAGTGTTAGCCTAAGACAAACTTCTAGTGTGGTACAAAAAGTTTCTCCAAAGGTCATCAATTACATGTATATTACTTGAAACAAAATAATAAATAAAATAAAGGTTGGAGGGAAAAGTTTTCATTAGCTGAATGGCAGACAGTAAAAGATTCACAAAAAAAAAAAAAAAAAAAAAAAAAAAAGATGACAATGAATAGTCTAACTTAGATGTAAACAATAACAACCTGCTGTAATTGAAATCAAAAATTAATAACCTTAGATGGTAACGTCAAACTAGACACCCAATTTTGCCAACTTCATCCACCAGTAGAAAAATAAATTACCAACAAAAAGAGCTAAGAAAGAGGCACTACCACAAACATATTCTTAAAACTCACTGGTGTCCACAGCGCCTGGATTCTTAGCCACAGAACTGTAGTCCTTATCATTCACACTTGTATCCAACTTCTTGTCGGATTGACTTAAATCAGTTTCATCAGTAGTAGCTGCTTGTGTCTCAGCCGGCTTACAGTGACCATTACCACCTCCAGTGACAGGCAGCTCAATACCTGACAGCATGCAGAAAAACAACAGCAACAAGCATGGAGGTATAGTGCAAACAAACTCGGAAAGCATTGGGTTCTTCATTCTTCAACCCACACACCCACCCATCCACACCCACACTCACCATTGCTGCTAATATTAACAGAGTCCTTGCTCTTTCTTCTTCTCTTGACACAAACGACACAAACTCCAAGCAAAATAATGCACACTAGAATAGTCAAGCCAGAAAGATGAAGAAAAAACACACACATGTAAACAATATTCAATTGCAATGTAAGTTCTATACATATTCTATAAATAGTGCTAAAAACCCACATAACAATAACAAGGCACTGTACAAGATATTATAGTATTATAGTACAAAATATTATAGTATTATAGTACAAAATATTATAGTATTATAGTACAAAATATTATAGTATTATAGTACAAAATATTATAGTATTATAGTACAAACTATTATAGTACAAAATATTATAGTATTATAGTACAAAATATTATAGTACAGGCTGCAAATCTGCAACCCACACCAAATAAATGTTACAGATGTAACTTTGTTGTTCATTTCACCTACCTAGAACGAAGAAAGAGGGGACAGTTATAAGTACTGGAAGATTAAGAGTGTCTTGTCCCATGAATCCTGTGATACACACATACACACACACACACACACACACACACACACACACATGGATACACACAATAAAACATATTAGGTCTTCAATAGTTGTTTGAATGTATATGACCATACACAGACAACCGGACAAGAGGCCTCCAGTTTGAGTATGCTTGGAATGACAATAACTTGTTAATAAGAACCACTCTAATGATTCTATTACTTACTGTATTATGCTATATTTCCTTATATGCCATGCACACATACATGCCCATACACACAGCACACACATACATACACATATACGATACACGACACATACATGCATACACACCATGCACACATATACATGCACATACATACACACATACATATAACACACTTATATAGGCACACACATACAAACACGCATATACACACATCTATGTACACACACAAGCCAGCAATACTAGCAAACCATAAGATGGAAGAGTTGTCAGGTTGTGAATAGGAGTAATTTTCAAAGCATATATTTGGGCACATTTACTTCTACTTAAACAGGTCATAATTCCTAAATAATCTTCCATGATCAAATCAATTATTTGGCAAGAGGTCAGTCCAAAGATTGCATCATCCAATGCTTGCCAGGTGGTGGGTGGGGCAGAGGTTGTGCAATGAAGTGAGGATCCAATAAACATGGGCATTCCAATTCTCACATCATCTATTGTCTTAAAGGTGTGAGACACCAGGATGTGTACAGCAATGTGTGAATTAGTTTAAATATATCAATTGTATTAATAGTTAGAGTTTCAGATCTTATTATTATTATTATTATTATTATTATTTTTTTTTTTGCGACTATGACATTATCACCTTAGGCTGTTGGCATATTAATATAAAGCTCCTTGGTCCTTATCATCCTATACTATAATTGTGTGCTCTAAATTAGACATGGTGATTGCTATCGCTACATTCTAATTTAAATATCTCACGCTCCTTCTCGACACTCTTCCTGTAGTGTTCTCACCTTGCTCTCAAATTGTGCCTTTGCTTTAACTTCCTGCCATGTGTGCCCAAAATATTTTAAATATGCCCCAGTAGACTGATAATGTAGACAAGGTGTTGCCAAGGTGTGAAACAGTAAGCGTAGTTCAAGGTGGTATTAAGTTTTAATGACAACTATGCGGCAGTAATTCACACTTGTAACACTACTCTTTGTTTGTCCTTTAATATAAGCGCAAAACCCCTTGTTTACCAACATTGTGTAGTGGGCCAATCCTTATTCAACCCAGCGTAGTCACTGAGCTATGAGAAGAATGCTGGACTTGATTTCAATAGTTGGTATGCACTCGTTAAGATAATGTAATCAGCAGGGTTATCATGATTATGGCAACATTCCTCAGTCACCTTGCCGATGTATATATTCATTACCGAGCTAAGAAGTGATTTCAGCTGGTGTGAAACATGCAACATGAATTACATTACAATTGCATAGCACCTGGTGAAAACCAATTAAGTTAATATGTACCAGATAACAACTAGCTTCTTAACAAAGAGCATCGATATCGACAGCCGAGTAAATATGTTGCTACCTGCCTTAGGAAGGTAATACATACTCTCTTCGTGGGAAATTACAGAGCTCATAATATGAAAACACACATCAAACAACATATCATTCATTTACCTCAACGTGACCAAAGCACGAGTAGTACAAAATAATACAGTTTACTACATAGCATTATATTAGTATATAGTTGTGACCTAACATTTTTGTCATGAAACAAAACCTTCTGGACAGATCCAGTTATCCACAGTCCCTTAGATGGGCTACAAGCAATTGAACACAGTAACAAAATGTTAGATTGAGCTATGAAATTATTGTTGTGTATCAACCAGCTGGTTCAGATGAAAATTAGAGACAGCATAACAGCACAGACTTATCCAGCCAATAATCTATGAACATCACTAACATCAACAGCCAACAACAACTTAGAAGAAAAGTTTTCTCTCTCTTTGTTGTTTTACTATATTAATATGTACTATAACATTTTAGTACATTTTAATTGCCAGCTAATCAATGAGTGAAAATTCCAAATCTAATGCTAATGATAGAAAGCCAGAATCTAAACATTATAGTAGACCCTTGCTCGTGAAAATCTCGTTAATCTGAACTGTTTGGGCAAGACATTACTACGATGTAACAATTTACAAAGATGGGTTGCAGGCCAGCAATAATAATCAGTTAGAGATGGCTATGTTATTGTGGTGGTGGTGGTTCTGACCAAATAAGGAAGAAAGAATTCTTATTACAGGCAAGTACACAAGTTAAATATATATGATATTCATTGTACAGTTTTTCAATCCGAAGGCTTCACTAATCTAAACACTCTGGGTTGGGATTAGCGAGGGTATACTGTATACACACTTATCTTTTACCCAACTCATTACCGAGCCTTCTAAGTTTCAATTGAAAATCTGGTCTAGAATAAAAACAACTTAAAGGTTTGATGAAATGATGAACAAATTGTCAACAACAGAACTACGAAGCATCGTGAGTGAACACTAAGCAAACATTTCAAGCATAAGTCAAGCAATCACCATTAAACCTGCTAGACAGCATGGACTTCAGAGACAGACAGACAGATTGACAGACAGACAGACAGACTAACTGACAGTATTTATAAAATGTCTATCACACAGACATGCACACTCAGTACCTTGGAGAACAGTTACCACGGATGCCAGGGTTTAAAGTATTACAATTAACCCCACTTAAAAGCAAGCACTTAAAGTAGCTTTGCTATGCATGCATGAACTTCTGCATTCCAAAAACTAAAGTGTCCCGACTTCTCCAAAAGTTCCCATGGAAACACATGAAAATGGAGGGAGTGGGCACTAATACCATACACCTAGCTGAGTGAACTGGAGCAGTTACAACCTTTAATTGAGGATAAATCATTGAGACAATACTGCTAGAATATCTGTACAAGCTGCAACTCTCTCTAAATATATGAGATGCATTCCCAGTGTTCTCTTATTCCAAAAAACAAAACAAAACAAAACAATTTGCTGTGTAAGATTTGCAGAAAATGTCACACACACACACACACACATTAACACCAATGGCCCCATACATGCACATATATGCACACACGTACAAACTTGTGAAGCATAGTAATGAAGATTACATTTTATTGCTGTCAAAGCACACACTTGTAAGGCTACAGCCATTAAACTCGGAGGTCACGATGTAATCACAATTTCGGATGCGTGACATGCTAACAAAAACAACTTCATTTAAAAGAAAGCCTGAGATCACAGAACTCTCAAGTTTTCACCTTTATAAAATGATTTGAACTGTTTAATCAAATTGTTATTATTATCACAGATTTTTTTGTTTGTTTGTTTCCTTGCAACTAAAGTCACATCAGGACATCAACCTCCTAATGTAGCTCGGTTCAGTTCCTGATGAATTTGCTTTGTGGTATTTTATCAAAAAAAAGCCTACAAGGCCAAAAATTGCAGCCTCACAATATTTTTGAAAAAGTAAAAAAATTATTATTTTTTATCAAAAATGAATGTTGTTTTCTTAGTTAGGACCATTTGAAAAGAAAATCTTTGAAAGATGCATGAAAGCATCTTAAGACTCACAAAGGTTTGGGCACTACTGAAACTACTGATGTTTATTGTCTCAATGCATTCAGAATTCAACACACAATTGCAATGTATTGGACCTCAAGAGTGTTGGTTACTTCATATGTCCTCTACTAAAGTTTAAATATGTAGCCAGTTTGGGTAGTGTTGCAGATGTAATGGCGGCACAACTCACTCACCGGTGGTAGTGATGGCAGTAGTTGGAGGAGCAGTTGTGGGACGAGTAGAAGAAGTGGTAGTGGTTATATTCGTAGACTCCACTAAATCACACACAAAAAGGTATGGATGGATACAAGTCCAAACTCAACTGTCCAGCTTATTTCTAATCATCTCATCGAACAATTTTCTGTTAATACTTTTACTCACAGATGACGGTATACGCAGGGGAAACCACATCATCGCTACTGCCCGGACACATCTCCCGCACAATCAACACTTCCTCCATCCTGCCCGCCGCCTGGGAATCAGCCACGAGCGTTAGTGTGCTCAACTCATTGCGAATGACGGGAGTAGCAGTGGCACAGGTTTGATTGGGTATCAATACCGAAGGACTGAAAATTTGGCTGCTGGTACGATCGGAACTTTGGCAGGCTGTGTATTGAGTAGCACTTCTATCTCTTTTTGGTGAGCGGTAGATGAAAGTGACAAATCTGGTGCTGCTGTTGACTATAATAGGGAGTGGTCCATTGTACGTTATCCTAGGTGGCCCTAAATAGAATAATAGAAATAATACATTACTATCGATGTGCTTACGCTGTACTGAAACTTGGATTAAGTATTGCGTATTTAGTACATACTATATAGGAGTACAATGCATTAAAAATTACCCCCTGGGGGACAACAGAATAAAAACCTGCTGAATTTATACTCTAAATACAGCACATGCTTAGTGTCACACACTAATGGAAATATATTCTCAACATGAGCAGTTACACAAGCACAGAAAGGCATACACACCTACATGTACATTTGTAAAGTTATTGTTTATTATCATCATCATTATTATCCTACTACAAAGAACTTTAGTTTGCTGCCCACAATACCACAAGAATGCAAACAATAGCTCCAGCCTTTCTTGTAAAATGACAAGGTCAAATTACAAGTAGCTACATAAAGTTGACGTCACATTCTTCACACCTCACTACACGGTGATAAGTGCTAGTAACACCTCTCACACCATGAATCTTGCAGCGCAAGCAGTGGCATTCAGATTTTTACCAAGATGACCTCATTAACAGGAGCAATACAATAACTACAGCACATGAGTTTATGGATGTCTTAATCACTATGATGTCACCACCACTTGGTCACTCCAATTATGACCTATTTCACTCGAGTGGTGAAAACCACTTGCTAATCCTTTGTAAGTAACCACTTTATAAGATGCTATTTAGTAGCCTCTCACTCTAGCCAATGGTCAGTTTTGTGAAGCTGTGGCAATGGTAAGTATATTTCTACTTCTTTCCCTCTGCTGTTGACTATTATTGAAAATAATAGAAAGTAGAATTGTCAGTTGGTGGGAAAATATTGGAATAATGCACCACCAATTTCATTCATTCATAAGCTTAAATTGTGAGTGTTCTTCAACCCCATAATTGTAGATATTGATGGTGAATAAGTGTGCATTGTAAATAAGGGTATGAATATTCCTTTAGGAGTGTTGTTTTTAATTAAGATGATATTATAGAAGAAAATTATGTCCCCCACCTATTACACTTGTATTGTTGCCACAAGCAAGCTCAGCCAGCATGCACGAAGTCACATTTGCAAGCTCACTTGAGCACTAAGTGGCACTGACAAAATACCTCAACAAAGAGAGACTGATAAACTAATTACTACTGTACCAGTAAATAATCAAACAGTGACAGCAGAAAAGGGAATGAATGAACATTCACTGCAGGCATACATAATAAGTCTTGCAAGCAAAAACCCTATACCAGGTGGCTCCAAACACTACAAGCTATTAGTCACTCCAGACTTAGAAAAGGAACTGCATAACTCTCCATATTCAAGGCTTCCAGTGGAGATAAATATGAAAATACCAACCTACACCATCGTCGATACAGCACAACAACCACTACCATCTTGTGGCATGTGAAACAATAGCCAGTTTTAGCTTCTTGGAGCAAATCTGGTAAAGGGTTTGGCCTGCGAGATAGAATCTACATTAACTGTATCTATTAACCTACCAAAATCAACGTTAATAATGTGTGGGACCTGCAGCAAGGAGGAGTTGTACTGAATCTGAAACACGCCCACCATTGGCTGATTTTCTATGTGCCGCATAACCAGTTGATCACACATTTGATCTTGGATGCCAGATGCATGACAATCTGCTCTAATATGGCTCAGAGCAAAAGCCCCGTCAAGGTTCTTGTATTGAAACTCCCCATCATCTACCTGACCAGCAACAGCTGCCTCGTATAAATAGATGGAGTCCGACTCAACAGTAGGACAGAGTGATGTAAAGGATTGGGAACTTGTACCTGCATAAAGATATTCAATTGAAAATTTGCAGCAAATGGAAAAGCTGGTATTTACCTAGATAAACAACATTGGGGAGAATATCAGAAGAAATTTTCTGAACAGTGACAAATTCCGATTGTCCATGGATAAAGTTGCAGAAAGTTAAGAGGATAATGGTGATCCAGATCATCTTGCTAACATAAGCTCTCCTTTGAGCAACCCATCACCATCACCGGGTACCTTCTCTCCAAACGAATTGAATCCAAGTGTACGACGACGTAACTATGCGAAACTCCACCCTACACATTAGCCGCGCCCCCCCTTTTCGAATGACCCGATGACATTGACGAAACCTTACCTAATTTTAGAATGCCCGCTTGTTCCTATAGCAACGTGTATCGCCTCCCGGGATCGAGCGTCCCGTTCTCTGAGCCACGAAATCTCGGGCGTAGTAGATGGCAGAAGATACCAGCTCTGCAGAAAGCCGGTCTTCTGCGGACGGAGAGATTGGAGTAATGGAGAAAGGAGGGAGGCTGCAATTTGTCACAGCTACTGGCAATGACATACAATCCAGGTCTCCTACTCCTACAAGTTCTGAGAATGAAACCGAAACTGCTGCTAGGGTAGAAGGACAATCCGAGCAAGAAAATTTTCAGCTTGATGAAACTTACAGTCAGGGAAGTGATGAGTTTGAGCAAGATAGTGATCAAGAAAATGCTCAGAGAAACATCTCTGCAAAGCAAAATCTACAACATGCTGAATTGAAATCAGAAAGCTCTATGACTCCCAGAAGCAGCCAAGTGAAAATGATTCCTGTTGGTAGTCTTGAAAACAATTCCATACTAGGGTCTCTTAGACAAGCATCAGGTTTGAGTGTGGCTTCTCAAACTGAAGTAGATAATATCAGTCAACTTGACCAACTGGTCATAGATGATGGCGAGACAGAATTGGGACAAAAGCAAGAAGAAAGTGGGACTAACAAAGTCACCCATAACGTTTTAGAAGAAACAAGCAGTGTTATGAATTCTGTGGAGCAATCCAGTTGTTTTCAGCCGTCTGTTGAGAAAGCTGAAAAAGAAGGTAAACAAAAAAGACGTAAGACTCCCAAATTGAAGAAATCGCCTGATGTTTCCCTCCTTACCATTGAAACTGACTCAGAAGACCGACAGAAAATCAATGATTTGGCCTTCATGAATTGGTTGAAGAACAAAAACAAAGAACAACAAAAGAAGCGTAAAAAAGTTTTTGTAATCCCATCTGAAGAAGAAACAGAAGGAAAAAGAAAAATGTGTGAAGTGGCTTACAAATCGTGGCTAGTCAAGAAGGCAAAAGAGGACAAAGTAAAAAAGAGGACTGAAAAGCTTCAAACTGAAGAGTTGCTATCAGAGAAAAGGTGCAGTGCTGAAATAACATTTGATATATGGCTACATAATAAACTAAAGCAAAAAAGACGGGAAGACAAGCAGATAGAACAGGAGCAGCAAGAGCAAGAGCAATTAGCCAGAAGTGTAGATAGAGAAGTTTCTCAAGAGGCATATAGAAGGTAACATTATTTGTAAATGGGGGTGTATATAGGTGATGTTTGTGTATGTGTATTTTGTCTTATTAGGTGGATGAAGAAAAAAAGGGAAGAAAAAAGGGACGAAATTTCTAGAAGATTGCTGTATAGGAAACTTTATTTTAGTCAAGAGCAGGAGTTACGGCTTTCACAGTCACGTAGATATGCTGTACAATGACATTGTAATACACATTTTTGTCACATTAAAAATATGGCAATTATTTTTAGGGTCTATAATTTTTGTGTATGTTTGGCAACAATTGTTTTTTATGAAATCTCAGATAGAGTGAAATTACATGTGGATTTGTGAGGGTCAAGTTGATAGTGATATTGGATACAGTGATCAGTCTGAAAAGTTTCCCCATACCAAGAGGCTAACAGTATCTATTTGAGACTGTGTGGAACAACTTCTTCTAGAAGTCCATATTTGGCACTCCTTGATCTTTTTGGTATGGCAGCTTTGGTGAATTTGTATGCCAGGAAAATCCACAGTATTGTTAAAAGTATTATAGCTGTGCTCATTACCTGTTGATTTCATGGAGATGTTAAGGAAAATAACCAGGCATAGTGGTACTATGTTTACTGTAATCAACCGGGAGTTATGCGGGCCTGGCAGAAGCAATGAATTAATAATGCAAAGGCTGCAAATAACTACACCCAACGGCACCCACTTAATCATCTGGTCATGTTAGCTTTACTTTAGTAGTTACTATGTTTCTTCAGCATTTTAAATTATTAGCTCCATAAAATATCCCTCCCTCCCCTATAGCTAAATTACTGAATTAGCTATCCCAATGGGAAAGAAAGTCTGGGCATCTAGTTCAAGGTTGATAAACAGCCTGGGGTATCTTCTTGATAGCCCTTCAACTAGCAATTAGGTAAGTGCTGGTTAGGTAAAAGTTAAATAGTCTTTATTCAATTCCTGCATAATACAGAGCTTTCTTTGTTAGCTGTTATCTCTGAAGCTGTATAGGTGAGGTTTGATATAACAGCTAAAACCGTTGCAAAAATTGTGTTTCCGCTGGATCTGTTATAGGAAAGAATACAATAAGATAACATAAAATGTATGCTACTATAACTCATCAGCACTATAGTCTCGCGTAGCCAGACCCTTTACCAACCCTAACCGCTACGCGGGGAAGGAAAGGGTCTGGGAACATACAATACAACGACTTGTTCAGCAGCACCCCAAAAAAGGTGCTTAATTATCACATTCCAGCAAGCTTGCGGTATACTGTGTGACGTCAACATCACCTCTGGGAGGGTGAGAACGTTGCGTGACTTCGTCAAACTGGTGAAATTGTTTTCGTAGGCTCTTTATAAGCACTCCTGGCAAGCAATAAACGTACCAGCATGAATAGGAGAGCTGCTACCCGGCCGTGGCCGTGACGTCATTGGCTACCGCAAGCATTGGAATGTGATAATTGGAGCACCCTTTTTGGGGTGCTGCTGAACAAGTCGTTGTATTGTATGTTCCCAGACCCTTTCCTTCCCCGCGTAGCGGTTACGGTTGGTAAAGGGTCTGGCTACGCGAGACTATCAGCACTATCACTTCATAATCTCATCACGTAAGCTGGAAAAGAAAAGTCACATATTCCTGCTTTGCTTTAGTAAATACAAGATTGCAATCATACATTCCCATTACTCTAACTTTGCAGGTGCCCCAAGCAAGATAACCCAGGAAAGCATGCACAATAGGGTTAAAAGTGCAGGGCAAGGCCAGGCTGACCCATGTGGGCATTGCAATTAGAAATATAGCTACATGTACTGTATTATGTATTATCCCTACATAAAAAAAAACAAAGCAAAAAACAAAACAAAACAAAAACAAAAAACAAACAAACAAAAAAACTGGTAAAGGGTATTATTAAAAGAATATGATGAGCTTAGGGCTTTATCGTCACTACAGTAGCTCCTGAGTGATATTAATGAATAGGCTGCGTACAAATACATCCCATTTGATTGTTTCATGATTAGAGGTATTGAGTCAGGTAATGAATATAAGCAATGTCATTTAGGCCATTCAAATTTCTGGCAACCCTAAAATCTCTCCTGTAAAGGATTTCCCATTCTATTAGTTCAATTACATTTTAAGATACGGATATGATGACGATTTCCACTCCTTTGGCAAACCTCCGAGGTCCATATGTGTAGCCCATAGCACTTTCCTCATCCTTCTGATCACAATAGTTAAACTCTAGAAGATTTGTAGCATGAATACCACTGGATCTCCAGCCTTCATTGCATACACATGTACCACCTTCTTGATAACCATGATTACATTTCAACTTGAACTTTCCTTCTTTTGTCTGAGAGAGAAAGAGAAGAAAAATGGGGAAAAGGGAAAGATATGGTAGGAAGGAAGGAAAGGGAGGAAGGGAAGAAAAGATGAATGGAAAAAGGAAGGAAAAAGGAGGAAGAGTGAGTGAGTAACTAAGTAAAGGACTTCGGCAAAAGTCAAAATGTTGGGTTAAGTTTTAGCTAATTAACATAATATTGGTTATTAGAATGAGAAAATTTGCTATTATAAATTTTATTTTTCTACCAGCTCTAGTTGCCTTGAATATTCAATATCTGGTATTCTTTGATTTCTCTCAGGGTCAAACTCAATTGGTATTTCCATCTCTGGTATGTCTTCTACATAAGTGGCAGATTCTTCATTATACAGAGAGACACAAGTGTTATCTTCCCAATCAAAATACTACAATAACAGTAAGTTCACATTTTATAAACACTGCAATGCAATTAAAATGATATCCTCACAGCCACTATAGAGACACCATCTTTCCCTCGAGTATCACAGTCTACCACTTCTTCACATTTCTTTGTTGAATCACGGAAAAAATTTCTGAGACCTTCGTACTTGATCACACAATCTACTGGTGTGCAGGAACGATCTGGATCCTATAGAATAACACAGAGTGCATAGCCTTTTTCTATTGAAACTAAGAAGGAAGGAGCTTCAGCTACTACATTTTTAAAAGAATTTGAAGTTGTTTGGGAATCCACCATTACTGACACTCGTATGATTTTTAAGTCCTTAAAAAGCAGTAAATATGAAAGACAAAAATATTTTAGTTTAAATTAAAATACATGACAATGAAAAAAAAGAGAAGAAGATTAAGTCACTGTTTGCTATGAGCAATCTATTTTACGAACACGTCAATCTTGAATTAGTAGATGTTTGAAGTTCTATGTAATTTAAAAGTAATCTTCAAGTTTACTAATGAACAAAACAAAGTTCTTCTTACTAGATCAACTCCATTGCAAGTTGGCTTTTTTATGTCATATCCTACACAATTAAACAATAAATAAAAATTTAAAATGCATCAATTTTTTTTTACCATCAGGATATGTATCAAATTTAATCACATGTTTGAGGTTCCATTTTTGCTTTGAATTGCTCAATGGCATAATATTGAAGGTGCAATTTCCACGCCGATGAGTAGCATACTATAATAATAATAACAACCACAATAACGGTGATGATGATGGTGACCAATACAGCAAAAACAATTATGAACAAGTGAAAACAAACAAACAAACAAACAAACAAAAACAAACAACAACAACAAAAAATAACAATTATAATAGTAACAGCTAACCAAATTCCTATACATGAATCTTGCTTCTTGGGCTGGTGCATACTCATCTATCTGTAGGATCACCGGTGGTGCAAGCACCATGAGCTGCAAAGGAAAATCTTTATTATCTTATCAAAACAACTAAACAGATAATATTCAAGGCTGAAGGAAATACCTGGCCACATATTATGTCCTTCTCTTCTACAAATACACAACAAATATCTGGTGATACTGAAATGTTCACATCAGAAGAACTTAAAGATTCTACTTGCAGATCTATAAATATTGTAGATGCCGAAATAATATTTGAAGTAACATTAGACAATTTAATATAGCTAGCTATAGTTTGTGACTCACAGAAAAATATTACTGTGTCATATTGTTCAACATTTTCTATTCCTGAGACCTGTTCCACAGCATTGAAATAATTAATTGCTATGATACTGCCATTAATTGCAAGTACATGGCCAACTCACCAGTACTTCAATTGGAATAGTAGCAGTCCGTTCTTTCGTGGTCGACCGTGAGTTTGACCCAACCGCTGCGGGTCGGGATTCAGGTTCACGTTCTGTAGAAATTACGGGCAAGGAGATTCCAGGTTCGCCAGTTGCTGGTTTATACGAGTTACCTTCCCTCGTTGTATTCCACCCGTACAATTCTGTGGTATTTCCCTCCATTGCTACTTCCAAGGTCAACAAAACAATTATTAAACAACAGGACAAACAAATTCTGCAACCCATGTTGGTTTGTTTTTAGCACACCAGGAATGTCGGCAACTTTACCGCCTAATACAAAGTGTACTCACGGGCGGGGTCGTTCAATAAAGCAACAATTTCCATACAACATTTTAGTTAATATACATATAGTTCAGTTGTGGATAGAAACATTTTGGTGAGTAAAATATGTAATAAAAAAAACAAACCAAAACAACAAAAACCCAGAAAAACAACAAAAAAACAAAACAACAACAACTGATGACTTGAAAAATAAAGTTGGTCATTACTTGCATTAAATATAAGTGCAAACAAATGAGGGACTAAATTTGTTCCTTAGAGAACATGAAAATCATGTAACACAAATCAACAATAAATAAATGTTCAAGATTAATTGGAGCTGAGTATTGGAGTAGCCGCCAAACTACTTGTGATAGATGCCAAACTACTCTGCTTGTCTGAAGAGATAGTCGAACTCTTCTTCTGAGACTGCTTGGAGAGTTGAGTTTTCAAACTACGAATTTCAGCCTATAAAAAATAGAAAAGAAACAAGTTCATCTAAATCTAATGCATCTACTTAAAGAACATAATTGGCGAGCAAGCGAGACCCTATCAGAGGTAACACAATTGAAAATTGGGGGTGTTTGTTTATATATGTGTAGACGTACGTATGTCATTTAGTACTTTGACCCTCATGTTTTTGTGTTTGCTTCGTGGTCTACCTCTCCATACCACCACACAGAATCTTTCGCTTTAGCGATCCTGTATCATTCAAGGAAATTTAATTGTGTACTCCTTTGTATTAGGTTGTTTCTAAATGCCACAAGACACACTTTGTACTCAGGTCCCTTGTTAGACTTAGCACTGTGCAGTAATTCTTTAGAACTTCTTGTTCTTTCAAGTCACAAAATGTTCGGCAAAAGGTTACTATGGTATTGAGACCCTTTACCAGCTGGAGGAAAAACAAACAAAAAAAACAAAACAAAAAAAAAAACAAAACAAAAAAACCCCGGCCATTTTTATAGTAATTGTTAGTGCTTGTTGTCAAACGTAACTCAGATAGTCAAAATGCAGTATTACAGTAGTCGGGAAATTGAGGTAAGAAAGTAGTTCTGTATTTGTTAATCAAGTATGATCACAATGGCTACGTACTTGTACTTTTAGAAATGGACTGATAGATTCTTTTGAAGTGTTTCATTTGTGCACAGGCTTGCTCGCCATGTGCTCAAGCGCATCACAAGTATATACTAGCAAGTATCCCGCCACACAGTGGTGCTTGATGTATTACACAGTAAGAATGCAGTAAGTACAAGTTATTATTACTCATATTGTCATTATCTACCATTGGTTAAGGTTACATAAGTTTCCCTCTCATGCTCTCTTTTTCTGAACTATCTCAGCTTTTCTTATCCCTCCCCTTTCTTCCTTCAGCTATTTCTTCTTGAGTCATAGAGTCCCTTCTCTCTGTCCTTCTATCAGATTTAGGCTTTGTGAAACTTGACATCTTTTCGTACTTTTGCATTCCTTTTAGAAACTTACGCCACCTTTACTCGTTGATTCCACCCACTTTTTAGTTACAATTAATC
>WLWI01001540.1_pt1 | contig 19993 bp, 9 predicted proteins | sample 6701501 | NCBI WGS metagenome assembly WLWI01 (sample SAMN12718690, study PRJNA515312) | sponge metagenome | isolation source: marine sponge | host: Mycale hentscheli | place: New Zealand: South Island, Marlborough, Capsize Point | collected 2014-11-01 | reverse complement strand
TAAAACCTCAGTTTTTTAAATAGTTTGTACTATGCTAAAAATACCTAAGTACACAAACAGTAGTTGGCCTTTTATATATCATTTTCAGTTATGTACATTCATGCTGTGTAAGCATAAACTAAGAAAAATACTAAATTAAAACGCTATATCAGTGTTTAAATTCTGGATTCTTGAATAAATTGAGGGGTTCATTTTTCAGGATTCTGTTCAAACGATTTAAAAAAATAATATATTTATTTGCAAAATATGTTATTTGCTGTAACTTATTATGAAAATTGAGAGTACTGCAGGAGGTTGTAGAAATAAAAGCAGAGAGTAATAAGAGGGAGCTAATAAGCTAGATGAGCAGTTTCTAAACGGTCTGTTAGAAGTCATCAACTACTCTACAATAATTGTGTGTTCAACTATGTTTACCAGAAAATTAGTTAATGTATATCAAGATATTACTTTGATTGGAACTATATTGAATTCATTATACAGGAAAATGCATGATCCCGTCAAGAGAAATAGATTTGTAACACACTTCAACATAATGGCATGTGTACTAACTTATTGAAAGTATTGAGTGATTACACTGTAATTTGAAATTTTTAACCATAACTATGGTGTGTTAAGTATGTAATAATACTTAGTGTGAACTTTGCTTTACTGATACTTATACAAGGAAAAGACTTACAATACAATGTGAACAGTGCACAGAAAGTGTTTCAGAGCAGGGAAAACAAACATATATAGTTTGGCTTCTTTTTAACTTTGATAAACATGCTAGAAAAGTTCAAACACTATGGTGTTTTATTTCTGTTTAGCTCTCTTTATTGCACACAAGTTATAGAACTTACATAGGATTACATGTCAGGATTAGTGTTATGACATTCTTTATACAAACTAACATGAATAAACAAGTGAATTATAGATTTTATATTTAAAAGATCTGAAAAAATACACAGGGTGAAAAGAGTCCATATATGCAGTAACGAAATCCGTAAACTGTCTTATAATTAGAGTTAACAAATAATTTACAAGGCTGTGGAGGTTAACAAACTAATTACCTACACATTATACACCAATTTATGATTTTGTTGTGGTTGTCAATGGACACTTTTCAGGCAGTGATAATTTATAGATATGTCTTAAAGCAAAATATATTGGTTTTATTTAGGGAATTAAATCCTGTTAGTCACCTTTAAATCCAAGTCTCAAATATTGTGGTAATACCCATAATAAACTTTGGTGTGGAATAAAATTTGGGATTATAGGCTCACTTCACTTGTATTACATAATAATGTTTTAGTGTATAAGATAATTGAAGAGTTTACTAGTCCTCTAACTAGCCACCTGCAGTCTAACATCTGAATGCCAATCACATAACTTATACAAACATATAATATATTATAATAAGAGCTCTATAATCAAATAGATTGTCACTGAATAACTATGAAAAAAAATTATTGAGTATGTCACGAAAGATAAATTTAGTAGATTCAATATAAACAAATATTTGCCATAGCATCTCGTAGTCAGAATGTATGCTGATTCATTTATGTATGAGGAGTAAAACACTTCACCAAAACTTTGGGAAGTTATAATGTTCACAAAACTTGTAAAACTTAGCATAACAGTGCACTGAAAGTTTTTATCAAGTTAAAGTATCATATTATTCTATGTTATTGTTTATAAATTGCAAGAAACACTTTATTTTAATCTCATCTCACTATTTAAAGCATTTGTTATATTTATCATTTTTATCAGAAATTAGTGAGTCAATAAAATGAATCATGACTCTTAATGATATTATAGTATAAACCTACTTTCATTTTCAACCATAAAGTTAAAGAATTTTGACAATAACAATATATAATAATGTAGTTTGTACATACCTAACTGAAACCAAAATTCAAGATTTAGTAAGATTATGCTGTTGTTAATTTGATTTCTCATTTTTAATGATACAAAATAACAATATTGTATGTAACACCTTATTGGAACTGGTCTCTCAGCGATAGTAAGTAAGTATAGGACTACGATAGACAGCTACAAGTAAGAGAATGCTCCTCTCAATACACGTGTGTCTACGAGAGTGATACAACAATGATGAATGAAGGGTTGGGGCATGACATATACTTGACTGATGCATGATAAACTGCAAAACACTGACCATGCCATAAGAGGAACAAGTGTCCCAGATAACAATCAGAAGTCTAACCAAAACTAATCATGATGATGTAATTCTTCTCATGAATTGTTCAGTAAAATATTTAGACTAATAGATTAAGTTTTCAGTTCCACAGCATTTGATATTTAGGAAGTTTTAATTATGCAAATGAAATCATAGCATCTGGGTCATATTGATCTATGGCAGTGAGATATAAATAAGAAATGTTAACCCAACCACTGATGTTATCATTTAGCTTATTGTAATTAATAATGTAGCAGATATTTTGTCAATGTAATCCAAATTTATATATGACTGTTGATCACATATTCAGTAGTTTAGTATCATTGTTGATAATGATGCTTTTCATGCAGTTATTTGTGTAATGACAAATATAATCTATAAAATGGAAAAAGTAGGAACAGTGCATCTCAATGATTAGTGACTTCGGCTATAACCATACAAGTATATATTTTCCCTATTAGTAGAGTTATTTCATTGTCATATTTGAGAGTGCAATACTTCTCTATTCTGGTCCTTGTCACAGTGACAATGTCATTGAAAAGATTGATAATTATGTGTCATAAATTGAGTTTATTGTGTACAAGAACCCCTTACATGCCTGTTAGACTTCTGACAGATTTCACTAGACTATTTATCTACATATTATAAACTAATATTCGGCTACATAAAACACTTCCGAATCATCTGACAAACCTTGCAAGTGCCCAAATGACCAGATCTAACATGACCAAACCCACAGACTTATCACATTTACTGTTAGGAACTACATGTGAATTGTTACAATCAATACTGTCCATATATTTGTTGATCTTTGAACAGTTTGTTTTGTTTTAGAGCTTTGTGCAAACGTTTTGAGTTTTACAAGAGTGTTGTGCATGTGTGCTGTATTTGTGGGTGTGTATAGTGATATGTTATAGTGTGTGTACATATAATCACTTCTGTTGAAATTTTTAGTCATATTGTTTTCTTAGTGTTTCTCATAATTTTCAGTTTCTGAGCAGTAAAAATAATAACAACAGACAAAAACTTAACTATGTATGAAAGCTTGTTTTATCTATTAATCTACAGTTGTAAACATGCACATTTCCTCATTTCCAGAATAAAGGTATGGTATGATATAAATTAATGATTATGTATATAATATGTATGATATTATTGATACATATAAGTATAATGATTGTTGTGATTGAGCTAGGTTACCTCTACAAGGTATTTAATGTGATTCATTTCACTTTTTTTGTTTTAAATTTTTTTTTCTGTTTAAGAAGAATACTTTCGTGCAAACAATAAAATATAACTAGTGACTACGATTAATAGGATGATGTAGATAGTGAGGCTGATGGTCATGTCTTGTTAATAATAGCCACATAATAATTATAAAACAAGCAATTAAGATCGACTTCAGCTAGATATTTGTTCTTGTAGCATATTATAAAGCAAATACGGTATATAGAACTTTGACATCAAAAACTACCTAGTATATAAAGTATTCATGTACTAGTGAGTATAATTTTCACTATGTAATTTCTGCAAGTAGTTATCACAGTGTGAAAAGTGTCCATTAATTTTACAACCATAACAAAATTCGTAAACTATCTTGGTAATTAGATTTAACAAAAAATTTACAAGGCTGTAGAGGGTAACAAACTAGTTATCAACACTTTATACAACACTAATTTACGATTTTGTTTGGGTCGTCAATGGATACTTTTCAGGCAATGATGGTTAGGATTTCTTCTTACATAGCTAATTATCTGGTAGTCTACACTGCTTAATGTATTATAGAATTGGTCATGACTGTGCTCTGAATTTACCTTACAAAGAATGCTACTCTATGTGGTAAAAGTAATTTTGTAAGGGATCACTTTATTTTTATAGTCTACACAATCAGTACGATAACTTCTTCAATTTTGTCTCAATAAGTCTTTGACGTATTACCAGCCATTGTGCATATTAGATCAAATGGGATTATGTAGCTAAACTGAAATTTTCATTCATTTAAAGTGCCAAGTAAATTAGATAACTATTCTATCTCCTTTCTTTGATTTAAAACAATTGCATGATAACTTAATTGGTCTGTTGTTATTGATGTTCATGGCCTGGAACTAACTAATTTAAAACTAACCGTGACCAAAAAAAAATCTTCGCCCACTTTTTGGTCAAGTTTTGTTCTAGCTATTTATGATTTTAGCCGCCGTTGACTAAGAAGTGCGCAGCCTACCGTCGACTGGAGAGATTAGTCTACAGCGCTGCTATTACACTCAGTTGGGCGGTATAGCTGCTATGTTTGTTGTACTTCTTCTGACACTCTTGTTCAGTTTTGTGATCAAGGAGAGTGAAGCGCAAGGTAAAGGGGACTAACTAACTGGTACCAAACAAGCAATTTTAGTGTTGTCCCATTAGAATAGAGATATTCAAGTTTATACAAAGCAGGTATATAATCTTGTCTCTAGTTGTGTTTACCTGCATATTATCTTGCTATTTACTCTTTGTTACAAAGGTTATGAATAGTGCTTTTGGAACATCACCCAATACTGATTTCTAGGTTCATATTCTACATGAAAAAAATCACAGTTTCCAGCAGCTTTGCTATTACCCAGCAGGTAAAAAATTTGATCATTACCCTGGTACATGGCAAACCTCTTTCAGCCATAATAGACAAGTTTATTCTCAAGACAATCTTCCTCAGATTTTGATGCGACAATTGCAGGCCCTGGTCTGATATCATGTCATATCAAGAAATCCATACATGACATTTTGAGCCCCTGTTTTTATGATAAAAGAATAGGAAGTTTCTGAGCTTATATCTTATCTCTTTTTGGCAATGGTTTTCAGAGTCAAGCCGAAATTAAAAGAAGTAGCACAATAAAAGGACTTAAATTGTCATTCTGAGTAAGTTTGTGTCTAATTCAATGATTAATTGACAGTATTCTCCAAAATCTGAGCTTAATAATGAACAAACAGACAGATACAATGACTACTATTACTTTTCCAAGCTTGGACACTAAGGGTGAATATTAATTTTTTATACATATTATACATTAGAGAAATGGTCATCTAGATATTATTATTTGAGTAACTAATAGTCTAACTATATAAACTTACAAGCTATGACTGCTTGTAATAAAAGTATATGGCTTGAATATTCAAATGATTACGTGACTGAAGTATCTTAAACTTCATAATAATCTATTTTTTAATACACATTAAAATTGCAGTCATCATCTCAGCCAAATAATAATAATGGCGAATTTTATCTGTTCTAATCGCCAATAGAGGACTTTGGCAAGCAGTTGAAATGTCGGATTAAGATTTAATTAAATTAAGTGGTGAAAGGAGGAGAGGAACAGAGTGATGAATAATTTTTGATGGATGAAAGAAGTGTTGGTTTACTAACACTACCACTGTACAAACTAGGATAATGCTAGTGTAATAGTTGAGACATCCTATTGGAGAAAAACGATGGAATTCATCAAGACCTTTCGTTAACCTAACCCCACAAATCTCAACTGTAATCAATATCTCAGCATGATAATGAGTCATTAAAAAAATAAATATTGAAACTTCTTAGGAGTTTTGCAGTCATATCTTATGCAAATAAGAAAAACTTCCTGAATATTTGCATGTCATAACACTTTTTTAGTTACCTTTAGATAGTATTTTGAAAGTGAATTTATACAACTCAAATATGAACATAGAGATGATAATTTCTATAGGAGTGAGAATAGTTTAAATAATCTATAAATCAATCAATCAACAATAGCAAACAGTAAGCACAAAAAGCAAGACAATAATTACAACTACCAAGTAACTTAACTATCTGAGCTAAGAGTCAAGAAGAACTTCTGAACAGCTAAATGATACAGATTGATATTTACTATAATATTATTTAGCTTTAGTAGTAGCAGAATAATATTTCAAATTATTTCATCTTCATGGAGCCTTCATCAGTTATTTTTAAAGTGATGCATAGACTAAGTGGTCCAAATTGTTTAACCCTTTTGTTTGTTGTTTAAAAGTTGTTGTTTTTTTGCATTGTCAATAATTGATCTTCATAAAAAAAATAATGGTTTTAATATTAATAAGAAATGACCAGTCCACATGACGAAAAAGGGTATGAATTAACAACTGAAATAACTGATTTACACAAAACTGAGATATAATACAGCTTCAAATAACTGAAAATGTCTTTAGGAACAAACAATGCATCTTGTATTACGCTTCCCTTTACCGACCCACTTTCAGTTTTATTCATAAAGTTAAAGTATTTCTTTTATAAATATCACAAAAAAAATTTCCATGCTGGAAATATTCACAATGTAGGTACATGACCTGTGAAAACTCACATTCTCTCACACGGTGTTATATACAATGCTATATTGCCAAGCTCTCTACCCTCTTGTATGCTAGTTGAAAGTTGACACAGTGTGACCATTGTACTGACAGGAATACACTCTTGCAGTAGTCAACAAAGCATAAATTAATATTCATTAAAAAGACAAACAAACTTAAGTTGTTCAACCTTGCTCTTTTAATTATTAACCCTCAGCGCGCATGCGCCCAGAGGGTTACAGTAGTTGTTTTCAGTGACACTCACTTGGAATGAGAAGATTACTCACATGATTTTGCTCTAATTTTGTTGAGTGATGATGTCTCACAACATTTCTAGTACATGTATTGGTAGCTACCTATCCAGGTCCTATTAGCATAGAGACCGTGCCCAAGCATTAGGGGGTCAAAAATTATGTACATTTTGTGTAAGTAATTTATTTTGATACTTTATAGTAAAAACTGACTCCATTTTTTTTACTGCTCTGGAAGCATACATAGCTAAAAATAATGTCAAACTTTTAGCATAGCTTCTGTAATATCATTGTTAAATCTAACTAAAACTAAATTGAATTAAAAGAAAACAGTTTTAATGATCAAACTATACCACAATTACTTTATTTTGTTTATTATTCATTCAACTTGCACTACAAAAAAAAATTAATAAAGCATAGAAAACTTTATAATTTGTCAGCCTTACAACAAGATAGCTAGAGGTTTACCATGTGTGAGCATTCCCTCTTCAATGGATTTAATTTATTCAGGGCTGATAGAAGTGGGTGGCTATGGGGTCACAGGCGGGCGGCTATGGGGTCACAGGCCCCTCCCCCAAGATTTATTGATTGAGGGATCAGGAGGGCACATACTATACAGATTTAAATCAAAATGGCATCATAAAATTGCTCTAATTTCATCATAACCATCATTATCCAGAAGCCAATAATGACTGAATACCAACTGTGTTCTTAAAATTAGTAATTATAGTAAATTGTGATAAATAGCTTGTTTTATTGGTTTTGCAAATGAATTGATGTCAAAGCGTAATATAATCACATTGGGCGACCCTGAAGATTTATTGCTTGAGGGATCAGGATGGCACATAATATGCAGATTTAAATCAAAATGGCATCGTAAAAATGCTCTAATTTCATCATAACCATCATTATCTAGAAGCCAAAGAAAACAGATTGTCAATAATGACAGAAAACCAACCGTGTTCTGTAAATTAGTAGTAATTAGTAGTAATAGTATGTTATGATAAGTAGCTTGTTTTATTGGTTTTGCAAACAAATTGATGTCATGAGCCAATCAATATTACAAATTTCATTTACAAAGCGTAATTATAATCATACTGGGTTACCCGTGCCCCCATAAGCCATTTTATTCAAACTACACTTAGACCTCTGATTTTATGATAATCTGACACTAAAAAGTGTCACTAACTAATAATTATCTCAAACTACAAGTCATTCTTATTAGCTTATGAAATTTCATCCTGAATAACTCAAGGATAGGAAGCTCTTTGCTACTCTACCTGAGTGTTCATACATAAGGTGGCCAAAAATTGGGGTTGGGTGGGGGTAGGGGAGAAAAAACCCTGATCTCGCTCGCACTGACTGCGCAATTGGGAAGACAGCCCAGTCTAAATTCGGACCTAGCTGTGTAGCCAACGAGTCGACTTATTGCGACCTACATAACGGTTAGAGTGAGGTACCTTGAAATTCCGCAGATTTCCATCGGCACTCTAACTTTTTTAGAACAGAAGGATACGCTAAACTAAACTAACTACGGAGATGGAACTGAACAAACCAACGAGCAGCTACATGCTACCACATAATTCTCATCGCAAGTACCCCTAGCTAGTTGAAAATCCCGATCACACACTCAAAGGTACACGAAAAAGGTATATAAAAAAATGAAAACAACCCATAAATGGTAAGTTACTATCTACAGATTTGTCCATTAATTTTTAGCTCAGCCATTATAAGGACGTCTAGTGTATTGAAGGGATACATGTACTTAAACTAGATAAGGGAAAGGAGCTGCAGGTTCAATTACAAAGGAAGTAGGTAGCGGAAGTTACTTTAGAATCGACCAGTACTAAAAAATCCTCGCCCGATTATGTTTTTTCTACTTAGTCTGGCTCTTTACTTCTGTTTGGTGATCAAGGAGGGTGAATCACAAGGTAAAGCAATTTTAGTGTTGTCCTATTGGAAGTATTACACTGCAATTTTGTGACTCCTTCTTGAGCACATTGGCAATAACATTCACATGTACACAACTAGCATGTACAATTTCGTAAAAAGCTCAGTCACACTTATGCTTGTTTCTATATAACATTTGGAAAAGAAAGACACATTTTATGCTCACAGAGACTGTTGGTAAGTCATTATCACAAGTACGCAATGAAACGACTATCCAGTTAAAGCTATTAGTTTCTTTACTATTTACCATGTCCTTTACTTTCTTTCCACCAACTAATAGCGAAAGTGAGAAAAAGTGACACCCGCATCGGACCAATTGTCAGAGTTCAGACAGTAGAGTGTGTAGCTAGTATAACAACGACTTCAGTAGAGAGCTAATAAGGCTGGAATGCTGTGCGGATAGTGGGCGATGCTGAATGCTCAACTTGCATTGACTCATCCCTCCCCCTTCCTCTTATCTAAACACTTCCCCTCTGAAGAGTAATTTTGTCCTGCAGAATTGTGAACTTGGAAATCAGTAGTGGGCGATGTTAAAAAAGCAGCGTTCTATGTTAATACTATGTATGACAGATTCGTTTTAAAATCTTTAAGCTTTATATCTCAATCTTGGAACAGTGTTTTAGAATTGTGGCAAATATAATGTTCGTCACTTTTGTTATAAAGAGTGAATATTCGTCAGTAAACACTAACCGAGACAGATCAATAATTGTTATACCTACTTTATAAAGTTGATTAATCTCTATTCATTCAATGGTTTGTCAATGCAACATTATTGCAACAAATGACTACCATTATAATCCAGTTAGTTTAGATTGTTAATATGACTGGTGCATACAGAAAAAATGTAAAAAAATATTTTACACAAAATTAATGAATATAAATAAAGTCGCTAACAAACTTTATTAATGGTTATACTTAATAATACCTTGCTGTTTTTTCAAGTGTGAGTTATTGGCAATATAAATTATTGAGTAATTCTCTCAAACTGTGTACTAATAATCGATACACAATACACACTGCATAATTAAGACATTATGTCTCATATTAAGTGCATCTAATAAATTAATTGGCTTTTATTTACTACTTAGGCATTGGCTGGCTTACAAATGTAGTTGTTATAACTTCGCAATAGTTTTAAAATCTCACTAATATGCTACAATTTTCATTTGTATTTACAATATTTACGTACACCTTCATTGTTCTTGTAACAGAAATTGGGTAGCACTCTCTTATTTAGGGTTGATCATCCCTTCCCCATAATATGGATGATACTAGATTTACATTTGGTTTCATTCAACACTGGTAAAAAAAAGCGATTAGTTGTCTTGTGAAGTCTCTAATGATTCTAATCCACAGATTGCAAAAAAAAAATAAAGTTATAAAAATTTTAAAAAAATCGCATTTCTCTATACCATTAGCTTTTTTCTTTTTGAACTAGCCTAGAGAAAACTGCGAGCATATCTGGGGCTACTTCTGTTTTATTCCTTATGTGACTCATACATATAGTTGTTTCACCAAAAAGCATCCTAGCCTTCTGAATTTTGACGCCATTTGAACAAGTGTCACGCCTTATTCGCTGACTTGTTCGTTGGTAATGCAGGGCAAGATGTCTTCTTTGCAGTGGCTGTTGGAGAAAACAATAAAGGCTTGGCATAATATATCTTTTCAGAAGTATATAACTATTATAAGAGTACACATTTTAATATCATTGATTAAGTGAGAATGTAATTTTATGTAAAAACAATTTGTCATGCAGTTTTTACAGACCAAGTATAACAATCTAGTAAGTGTTACTTCAACTGGACCACTATTATAATATTCCCATCCACACATAGGAATGTCACATATCATGTGAAAGGTGTTATCTGACACAGAACCTTGAGCAATGGCCATTTTTGTACTGGTTCAGTCACATCATAAAAATTAGCAACAATCGAAGTTCACACTTGATATACTATTTATTGGTGTTGCTGTTGTTTTTAGTTGAGATTACTCCAACTGGGCCACTATATATTCCCATCAACACACAGAGGAATGTAACATGTCGTCATCTGGAAGGAAACAAGGCTATATATGCTTGGGGTATTATTCTGAATAATGGAACTCCACTGGTCTTTGAACCAACACAAGAATCTACAATTCCTGGTATTACTGGAGGATATGTGAATGGAGTTACTAATACTATTTTAATAACAGTAAACACAACAGAGACGTCAGTGACAGGATTGAGTTGCTACAGTAGTGAATCTTGTCCTAGTTTTAAATACTATAAATGTGACTTTTTATGGTAAGAAATAATGTACATTGAAAGCATTATATTTATACCTGCTAAAAATAATTATCAAGTTCTGACCCTTCATACAAACTGGATTAAAATTTTTCACTTAAAGGGGTCTAAAGACAAGCAAAGGCAAAATGTGAAAAAATCTTAGTTTTCCATCGTTTGATCTCCTGGTGACAACTAAGATTTTTTCACATTTGGCTTTTACTTCACTTTAGACACTATTTCATTAGAAAGTTTCAATGTAGCTATAAAATATATTTTCAAATTTATTTATTACTCATTTTTAGACATACCATTCATAAGAAGTCTGTTTACAAATATTATATTAGAGAGCATGCAAAAAGGTTAAAGGATAATTGCCCTATGTTATATATATAATTACACATCTATTTGCAAGCTACTAAAAGCATTAACTACCTTACAGTTTTTCATACACATACTCCCTTGTTGTTAGCGAATATTGAAACAATGTAAGGAATGAATGCATTTATTAGAAATAACTTCTTTATTACATTTTATGATTATTTGGTTGTTCTATATATTTTGCAAATCCATAATAATTAGCTATTTAGTTAATATGTATTGAATACTGTTTAAGTTGAGTCATACTATATAATATATACAAAAATAACACTTCGTTCATCGACACTAAAACATTACTATGATAACATTTATTATTAAATAACATTGATAACATTTTAAATTAATATTATTATTAATATAATAACAATTTATAAAACTTAATCACTGACCAACAATTATCAAATTAAATGACTATACAGTACAAAATTCAAATCCATAATACAATTTTCTGTGCAATATAATGAAACTTTTTAGAAGTTTTTCATAGCTATTATAGAGCCTAGTAATATTATAATTTATAGCATACACATGATACACATGATGTTAGTTTTATTAATTATTACTGCTTTCAAAATGCTTTTACATAATTCCTTCATAATAATTTTTAGGAAATCCAGATCCTGCATGGGAACTAATACTGTACAATACGTTCACATACACTTTTGTTATGTAGCCTCATTACTATTATCAAAACTTAATTAGCTAACACTGACTGTATATAAACATATTAATACCTTTCTAATGAAGCTATATTTCTAGTTTTTCCTAGACACTTTTGTAATTCTAAAGTTCAGAGTTTGATAAGTCAGTCTGACTATAGACAGTTCCATTTTAGCATTCAATCAAGGTACTACTCTAGCAGTTCAATGAAGCTTTTTGCTAAGGAAATAGATATGAATATAATCAATATTTGGATATGATGAAGTGAATATACACTAAATGAGCATAATAATAATAATATGAATAATAATCAGCTATGATTAGGACTCACAGTGCTATTGTTTTAAACTTAACAATAATTTTACAGCTAGATATTAAAGTTGTTGAGGGAAGACAAAATTACTTTAACTCAAAATGGTAACTTAAAACTTATCTTTTGTCACCTTTGACCCCATAATTCGTCAATAAAATTCAAAATATTATAGATAAATTTTGTATATTTCTGACAGGCATCCCATGTTCTCCAAGTAAATTTAATTTATTCCTGAAAAGCTCTTCATTGCTGACATCATGGGATTATAGAATCATTCCTACGGTGTCTGTAAACTTCACTATTACTCTCACATTCTTGAGTCCCAGTCAAATGAATGGCATCACTGAGTATGTGACTGATACAGACTCCTATAACTTCATACTGGAAGGAGTGAGGTCATGTGATCCCTTTACCATGTGTATCACAGCTACTAATATAGTAGGACAAAGTCCACCTTCATGTGCAAACAAGACTCTACCTTACATACCTTCTACAAATAATATTGAATATTCATTATTTAGAGTTGGTGACTCCTACTCATTAAATTTGACAATACAGGTAATTGTGTACAATATTATACAGTAGTAGCTGATTATAATTGCTCTGTTATTGTTTAGATGTCAAATTGTCAAGTAGAAAATAGCAATTTGATGTTTGTTTTGCTTCAAAGTCAAAATGCTACTCTGCCTACATTGTCATCAGAATTTGCTGTAATTAATTCAGTGCCAACGGTTACAATTTCAGGTTTAAATAAAAAATCTGTTTACAACTTAACTATTGTATCTAACAACAGCTTAGGAATAGCATTCTCTGAATCTCAACAATTTTGTGAGTTAATTAAAAATTGCTTAATCTCACATTTCATTTTTAACAATATTTTGCATTAGGTACAAATGATATTGCAGGAGTTAATGTTTGTTCAACAATGATGACTGGAATATATAACATATCATGCGACTATATCATAGGATGTAATTATAGTGGATGTTCCTATCAATTATCATCTACTGATAGTACTATCAATGGTTCTATCATAGGAAAGAATTATGAGGTAGTGAGTGTTGATGTAAATACACAATATAACCTCACTGTTACTGATATCAATGGAGATGATGTGATTTCAATGCAACAATTGTATATTCACTTCATATTTTTATGCTCCCCTATAACAGGTCAGGAAAACAAAAAATATTTTTTGTAGTAACTATTATCAATGTTCTTATGTAGGTGCCGAAACTACAACTTTCAGTTTACTTACAATTGATAATAATAACATGTTAATTACATCTGTAACAGTTGGAGTATTGGTACCTGTTTTCATGATTGTGTTAATGGTAGTGGCTGTTGTCACTTTTGTACTTCTAATCAGAAATGGTAAGATACAATGATATGGCAAGGATTATTATTACATGAATGATTGTTTTGTCAATAGATAAATTTCCATGTAGAACAAGAGGAAAGTAAGTATCCAACAAATTTATACGTCAATAATTTATCAAAATAATACTTGTATGAAGATCTGATGCAAGGAAAACAAAAGCTACAGATGTACGTATGTAAAAAATAAAAAATATTATAGCTACACGTGTCCATAAAATACAATTTTTGTATTTGATCTTATAGAGTTCTTTAAATCATTGATATTCTACAAGCATTGCCTAAGTGCATTATCGAGAAAAATGTTAAAATACATTGTACTTTATTAAAATAGAAGTAGAAATAAAATTAAATAGGAATCCAATAATATGTGAATTGTAATGAGTTGATATTCAGCTATTGTAACTTATAATTTAATTGTCAAAAATAACTATATTAAAATAATATACATGAACTGTAAATTTATTAAATTGGTGTATAAAATTAGGAGAGACAATAATAATGAATAATTAGTGATATGCTTTCATGTTATATTTAGATTTGTCTTCAGTATGACAACAATGTATCATATGGTGTAGTAAATGTCATTTCTACTCCACCAACTGATGACTTCACCTGTGAGACTAATCTGTCATATGACATCGTTAAGAAAAAATATCATTCCACTGTATCACAGTCTAGTCCTGTTCCACTTTATGAAAGTGTGCAATAGAATGAAGTTTGATCTTCATGACAATGATTCACTTATATTTCTTGTGTTAATTTATCATTAATGTTTATTGTATTATTTATGGTACATGTGTAGTACTCTAACAAAAATCACAATTTATTATATTGTTAGTTTAGCTCTTGTGAATTTGTTGCAGCATAAATTAAGCTTTTAATATGTATGATGTTGTTGAGTTTTTCCGTCTTCCTTTATATTTATGATAATGACTAAGTATGTGACACTTACTTAACAAACATACAGCAACCCCTTACCTATAGCATAGTTTGGAAAAATACAATTCAATTTTTTGTGCATACTCATCCTTACATGAGTATTCTCCAGTGATCAGTTTTGAAAAACTCATGAAGTTGTTTATACATTACAAAAAAATTATTTCTATATAGATAAATTTGTACTGTAATATTATAGCTACTTTTGTCAGAAGTTACAACTAGCTACCATATTAAATTTAGTGAAGTGTTTTTTTATAATCTACTTGGATGAACTGAATACCAACAGACAATGTAGATAGTATACTCTGTAAATAATATTTTGCTATTGGTGAAACCAATTATATGTAAAACATCTGAATCAATCCTGTAACTGTACACAACTGATTGGATAGGGAATCATTCAGAAAGTGTATTAATACAGGATGTAGTATACATGATCACAATAATTAAATACCAGTAGGGTGATACCGTGAATTGGCACAAGGTACCACAGTAACGCAAAACAATTTTACAATGGTTTGTTCTTCCTATGTTGTATAACATAAGCACAAGTACTTCAGTGTCTATATTATTGTTAACTGACCGACCAATCATTCTTTAATCAAGAAGAGAAGTAAACTTTCAATATGATATGAACAGTGCATACAAAACATTCTAGAGAAGGCAAAACTCACATATACCGTTGTTGTTGTTTTTTACACAAACCAACTTAAGTAAACATGTTGGTAGAATTCAAACACCATTTGGACAAGATCTTAAAACATATGTGACTCATTGCTCTTGGGTAGTTCTGGGGTCATAAATCCCAGTGTTATTAGCCTTGATGTTGATATAAATTTGGGGATTTTAGGTTCTTATTAAGTTTATAATGAAATTGAAGTCACCTGCATGTCTAATATCACTGCTACTTCATAAATATTGGACTGTTGATCACATTATAATTATCATTAAGTTTTTCAGCATCATCTTGATAATTTGTTTATAGATGATAATTTGTTTAAAGATGATAGATAATTTGTTTATAGATGAAAAAAATAGGAGCAGTGTAGATGTTTACCCAGTAATTATTTAATTGGACATAAAAATAGCGGGGAATCAGGCAATCACAAAAAACATTTATTCAGAGGAAATAATTACAATGTACTGGTTTTATGCATTGTCTAATACTTTTTATATTTTTATTGTATTAAGCTTGACAACTCCCCACATGTAACCAAATGCAAAAATGTACAAATAAGTTCATACTGATAACAAGTCATGAGTTCTCTAAGTCTAATAACTATTTCTGATTTCTTTGTACTCCAACCATATCTAATGGTTGTGAATTTCAAGTAAACTCAATAATAGCAAGCACCCAATATAAGAAAAAAGTTCTTTTTTCGTAAATGGTATCAACGTAAAATTTTATATTATATAGCTTATATTTATGAGTTGAGGCTATTATAGCTTATTCAAACTACACATAGCTAAACCTCCAATTCCGATAGCCTGATACTAATAAGTGTCACTAACTAAAGTGTATCCAAAATTTAGAATACAAGTCATTCTGACTAGCTTCTATGAAATAGTGTTCTGACAGTACTTCAAGTTCATACAATGCCTTCATATGTGAGCTCTCTTGCTACCTAACGTAAGGTGGCCAAATGAATTTCAGGAATTATCCCATGTAATGAAAATAATTTTGTTCAAGGCCTTGCAGTAATCTAAAGTTTCTTTCCAAAAGCTGTATGTCACTATCTACACATTTTATCCATTGTAAGCTATTATTAGCCACTTTAGAGCAGCTATTTAATGTCAAGTCTAATGAAAGGATTCATGCACTTAAGGGGGAGGAGCTGTAACTACAACTGCAAAGGAAGTAGGTGGGGGAAGTTATAATTTAAGACTTACTGTGACCCAAAAAAATCGTCGCCCACTTATTGGAGCAATTTTGTTCTATTAGTTAATTCTGATTTTAGCCACCGTTGTCTAAGAAGTACGCAGCCACCCCCGTCCATATGAGAGATCAGTCTACAGCACTGCTGTTACCCTCAGTTGGGCAGTACACTATGTATGTTCTACTTCTTCTGACGCTCTTGTTCAGTTTCGTGATCAGGGAGAGTGAAGCACAAGGTAAAAGGGACTAACATTACCAAACAGTGTTATCAAGCTTATAGAGTAGGTATAGCAATTATTGACCTTGTCTCTAGTTGTGTTTGCGTGCATACTATCTTTCTATTCACTCTTTGTTACAAAGGTTATGAATAGTGCTATTTGAACATTGCCCACTGCTGATTTCGAGGTTCATATTCTGAATGAAAAAAAATCACTGTTTCCAGCAGCTTTGCCAAAGCTTTCACAATTGCCCTGGTACATGACAAACCTCTTTCAGCCATATAGCTGGACAAGTTTATTATAAAGACAATCTTCCTCAGATTTTGTTGCGGCAATTGTAGGTCCTGGTCTGTTATCCTGTCCTTTCCAGAAATCCACAAAATGACATTTTACGCCCCAGTTTTATAAAAAATAAGGAGTTTTTGAAGTCATCTTATATATTTTTTTGGAAATTGTTTTCAAAGTAAAAAAAAAGTAGTGCTATAAAAGGCCTTAAATTGTCATTCTGAGCAAGCTTATATATAAATCAATGATTAATTGTCAGTCAATCCCCAAAATCAGAGCTTAATGGACAAACAGATAGGTACTTTTCCAAGCGTGGGTGCTATGGGTTAATTTTTATTTATTTTGTTCATATTATTATAATATATCTTATGGTCATCTAGATATTATAATTATGAGTAACTGACAGTCTAACTATATACTTATAAGCTATGACTGCTTGTAATAAAAGTATATGGCTTGAATATCCAAAATGATTATGTGAGTGAAGTGTAATATTTCTTAAATTTCGTAATAACCTATTTTTATAATGCACATTAAAATTGCAGTTATCATCTCAACCAAAATAATAATAATAGTAGCGAATTTTCTTTGTTCTAACGGCCAATTTAATATGCTTAATTAAAAATTTATCTCATGTCTCGATTTCTTGCCGCAGTCCTCTTCAGGTGTCAACCTCATTGACCTGTGATGAGGACTTCTGCAAGCTGTTGAAATGTTGGATTAAGATTTAATTGAATTATATTTGTTGTTAGAAAAAGGAAAAATGTGCTATTAATATACATTATGACAAAATGTGATTATATTTTACTTTCTTCCAACTATATAAATGTCATGACGACAAAAACATAACATATATTTATGTCCAAGAGTTAGTATAGATGCAATAAAATATTATTTTATTAAAGCTACTTAAACTCTTGGACATAATAAGGGAATAATAATACATAATGAGTATGTATTATGATACTTTCTTAAGTTCAGTTTAGTAAATTACAAATTTGTTGTTTTTAGTTGAGATTACTCCGAATGGCCCACTCTATGTTCCTATCAACACACAGAGGAATATCACATGTCGTGTGGAAGGAGAAATTCCTATAGATACCTGGAGTATAATTCTGAATAATGGAACTGAACTGAACTACATACCAGCATTTAATCAGGAGTCTAATATTCCTGGTTTTACTGGAAGTTATGTGAATGGAGTTACTAATACTCTTTTAATAACAGTAAAAGAGAATCTTGCCTTGGCTCCAAGTACTATAAATGTGACTATTTATGGTAAGTAATAATATTTTAGCCTAATATTTAAAGTAATAATTACTTATGAAAACCTTTTAAAACAAAGAAATGACTTGGTTTGAAGTACACATTTTCAATTTTAGTGATAATGTCACATATAGAATTCATAATTAAGCAATCTACAATCACTAATATAGTTTTTGTGCACCAAAGACCAGCAAACACTTTAGATTAGATTATGTTACTGACTTATGTCAAGAAGCTATTTAAATTATTGTTAATTTAAATATTTTGCTGAAACAATGTGATTTAGAAAATCTAGGCATGTATTTATGGCTACAGCACCACACTTTCCAACAATATAATGATTTAGCAATAGTATGATTAGGAATGTTTAAGTTATCAAATGTGTGTTAGAATTGCATGCGTGCAAGCATCTTCACCCACTCCCAGTGATGAAGAATTAGAGCTTATGTATTTCACATTCCCACCCATTTGGCTGTCTGCTTGGATCACGTGCATCTAACAATATCGTAAACCTTGGACAGTTAGTATTCCCGTCATGGTTCTACCACTATGGCACCTTGGAATAAACATAGCACTGCAGCGTTGTACCAAATGCAATCCTAGCACATGACCTCTTGACCCAAGTTTCACATCCTTAATACCAACAGCAGCTGGGCCTTAGTATTATCTCCTATAATAAAATTAAGGGTGAACTGAATGGGGATGACACAGCCTGCTACAATCTTGGCAGGCTAATATATTTCTAAGCAGTCTAACATACTTTTCCTCTTATTAGTTACATATACTGTAGTGGTCGGTTTATATTTGTGAGTATGCATCAACATTGCTTCATAAAACTTGCTGACTTTTCATCAGGACCATTAAGTCTTCATTTGGTAATCCAAGAAGCTAAAGACAACTGAATTGCCATGAAGCAGCAGTAAATAACAACTGCTTGTTGCAGTTGGTATTGGTATTGTGCTAAGAAGCTTAACTTTCACTAGTTTTAAAAATTGAATTATATTCACATGAGTCAATCAATATCATGAAGTTTAATGCTCAAAGATGGTGGTATATTTACGAAGTGTAATAATTCTGTATTGAATGACTCCGTAACCCCCTTGTTCCCTTAAAGCAATAAATATGGAGGTCAGAGCCCCATACCCACCCCTCCCGTTCTTCACCACTGACATAATAGTAAACATGGTTAAAAATATTGACTTGAATGATATTTTTTTATTTCAATAGTTTATAAGTACAAATAATATAATATTATGATGAACAAATTCTAAAGCAGTCATGCCTTAGTGCTGAGACACACAAAGTCCTGGAAGAATGCAATGACATAATTTCTTTATATTAAACTAATTGCAGGCATCCCAGATCCGCCCAGTGAATTGAGAATATCTTTGAATGGTCATTCATTGATGACTTCATGGGATTATAGAATCATTCCTACAGTATCTGTTAATTTCACTATTACTCTCACATTCTTGAGTCCCAGTCAATTGAAAGACATCACTGTGTATGTGACTGATACTGACTCCTATAACTTCACACTGGAAGGAGTGAGGTCATGTGATCCCTTTACCAAGTGTATCACAGCTACTAATATAGTAGGACAAAGTCCACCTTCATGTGTAAACAAGACTCTACCTTACATACCTTCTACAAATGATATTGAATATTCATTATTTAGAGTGGGGGACTCCTACTCATTA
>WLWI01001539.1_pt1 | contig 19994 bp, 7 predicted proteins | sample 6701501 | NCBI WGS metagenome assembly WLWI01 (sample SAMN12718690, study PRJNA515312) | sponge metagenome | isolation source: marine sponge | host: Mycale hentscheli | place: New Zealand: South Island, Marlborough, Capsize Point | collected 2014-11-01 | reverse complement strand
TGTATGTATGTATGTATGTATGTATGTATGTATGTGTGTAGTACAGTAACAGACTAGGTGGATGATCAAGTTCCCAAAAGTAACAGTTACCACTTTTAATGACCCTATTGTATCACTACGGACTCAGTAAAGTGACACTTTAAATATAGATTAAATATAAAACCATAATGGAATATACAGCTGCATTCTCCCCTCACCTTCTTATTGTGTAAAACAAGAAAAAAAGGTCCCACAATATAATATTTTCTAGAAGCCTCGCACTAATCACTTAACGCATCCACTGTTCAGACTTACCCAGAGTCCAGGGCTGGAGAAGAGCCTGTCCTTGTACACAAACGTCGTCTCACAATTCTCAGGCATCTTGCTCATGTCCTATCACTTGCTGCAACAAAGGTCAGCTCAGGAGCAGTGGAACAATTGAGAAGAAAATAATCAACACTTGACAAAGGAAGGCCGCCGATTTCCCGGGCTTCTTTGAAACAATTTCAAATGGCTTAGCTGATTCTTGAAGTGGTCTTGCTTAAAAAGGAATTATTAGCCCCTTGAGTCCAATTGAAGGAACAGTTAATTTATAAAATTTTCTACTTACAAAACTCTTGAGTTAACACGATGTCTACAACTATGAGGTGTTTGGCAGCACGAGAGTGCCAACGACAGACTTTATAGACCCAGTCACTCGGTCAACTCATGCAAAATGATAACAGGAAGTGACGTAATAGAAAGCTGAATGAGTAACTGATAGCCTTTCGGGAGAAGGCAATACCTGCATTCCACACATACCTTTGGTTTCATTGCTAATTGTTCCCCAAGGATCTGTAAGGTGGATAGCTAATGATAATCACGACCAGGGATGAACACTCCGTGGGGAGATTTAAAAATAGTTTCTCTGCCACTGCAGCCTGTTTACTTCAGGTATTGTGTGTATGTGTTACCAAAAATATAAAGCTACAAAAGATTCAGTGTTGAAATATAATGCACAAAGTTCTCACACACAAGTATTATACTTGGTGAGTATTGCTTTACAATGAGCATCATCAATTAGATCACTAGGACTACATTTAGAAACACTTTCTGAAAGTATTCTGCGAAAGTCCCATAGCTGCTCTGCGAACATGAAATTATGTGTCTTGCAACATTAGCTAGTTCCTGACTTGCAGATTGCCACAACAGTTGCAAACTGAACGATCAAGCAAGCACGTCTTTTGATCAGGCAAGTGTAAACACGGACCTCTCAACGCAAGGGCTGCCCCCTCTTGATGTCATCATAGTGATGTGAACAGATGATGTAATGATGGTGAAACTAAGGATGGAGGATGAACGATCGAAACTTGCGCAATACAACTCCAACGTCGGTCGTCTCCCTTAGCTACTTGCGTGTGCGTGTGTAACCACGCCATGGTTTATTTAGCTCACTGTTATTCATACTTGCCAGCACTCATGCTCTACCTTCATATGACATCAGCGAAAAATATGGTACATCAACAATGGCCGCAAATGGAAGACCACCACAATCCCTAAACCACCTCCAACAGGGACTACTCATCCATCACACACGCACACACACATGCACAAGCAACCACCAGCTCACGATTCAGCTTTTATTCCCACACAAATAAATAAATAAATAAATAAATAAATAAATATATGGTCGCTTTGAAAGGCCCCCCACAATGCACCCATCCATGCCACGTACAGATGTCTGTAAACCACAATATTCACAATGAACCTCTTCTCCGGTGACACTGGACCACTTGGAAGGCTAATGGGTTTAACATCTTTCCATGCATTGTGGCGAGCTCTACAGAGTACATGCGCAGCTAGGTGGGTGTGAATGTGTGCTGCATGGCATGGCATGTGTGCCTGTTGGCCAATACATCTGCAGTATGCCACTCGTGTTTACTGAAATTGGCTGCAGTCTTTCGAATATTTACAAGAACTTTTTTTTTTTGCACTGATTGATACGCTTCTCCTTATTAGTCACATGTTGCCAAGTCTGCAGCCAAGTTATCTTCCTATCTTTCTTCCCTCTTCTCCTCCTCCTCCCCCCCTCTCCCTCTCTCTCTCCACCAGAGGCAGGTGCCATTGCTAGCACAGACTTGGAATGTCGTTCTTCAATTAACCTTGCATGTGTGTGCAGCTCTGCACCGTTGACCTTCAGCCAAACCTGATGTGTAAAAAACCATTGAGAAGGACTGATAGAATTAACACTAATCAATCCAGCAGACCGTGGCGTCTACCAACTAATTGGCCCTTCCAGATACTGCAGCTTATATTAAAGAAAGTTAGACAGCACTGCAATAAGTGTTTAAAAGAAAGGCAGCCTATGATGGCCAGAAAAGATCCTTCGAGCAAACAAGGGCAAAACATTAAAAGGTGAAATTGAAGTGTTATTTTTTAAAAATACCATTGAACTCAACGAACCAAGCAGTTGTTTGTGTGTATGTGAATATGTTGTTTTAGGCACAGTGCAATTAACTCTAGTTTGTTATGTCGAGACGTCTATTCACTGGCAATTTGCTAGCTGACAAGATGACACAGAACGACGTATCCCATAGCATTGCCCTGGCAACATTATTCATTGGACAACCTCCAATTTCCTGGTCTTCCTGGTAGCAGCCAACTACCTCATATTGTTTACAAGGAATTAGAAAAGGAAGAATAGATAAATAAACCAAATGAAATGACAGAACTAAGCCAGTCATATAATGAGCTAGTTCTTACTCCACTGTCTTGTTTGATTCTCCCTGCCAAAATTACCTCCTACATAAATAGAAAGAAACTCTTTTTGCAGCATCATATTTGACCACTTCTGATTGAAGGCAACTGCCAATAATGACATAGCCAATTGCAAAATTTACAACTTCTTTACAAAGGGTTTTACTTCTCAAATCCTTTCTTTGTCTTTAAGAAGAATTGTTTGCCGTACCAGAGTATCCCCAGCTAGCGTCGCCAACGCAAACATCCTTCGCTCTGCTGCCAATTGAACTCGACCGGCTGCTGTTTCACTTCTCCTGACCTCCTAGGGCTACCAGGAGCCAAGAAAACCTCTAACCCAAGGCTATGATCAGGAGCCAGTGAAGCTACAGGCCCTGTGGGCATTGTAAACAACTACCAGGAAAGCCATGCGCCCTGGCTACTAGTACCCACCAAACCCACTAAGTGTTCTCTGGTCAGTTGAAGGTGTTATATAAGGCAATAAAAGATGTTTTGAGAGTTCTTTTTTTTCCTCTGGCCATTTCTTCACGTGGTTCAGGTCATATGCCTCTCTCACTTGTTGCAAGTCCTTGTAAGTCATCCTCACCTAAACCATTCTAAACAATGTCCTGTGGTGAGTGGTTCCAATATGGGCTCCCACTTAGCTGGGCTACCTGAAAATTACGAGAAGGGAAGCTTGTTGGAAGTCCCCTTGCAAGCAAAAACCCGCAAGAAAATAAAACAAGTGCAGAATATTGCCATGGACCAAATCCAACGAATGTGTCCATTTTTGGATATATATTATGTGGACTTGCATGGTTGCTCGTGGTCACTGTTCACAGCTAGTATTAAAGAAATTGCGCCAGGTTCCCGGGCTTCTGATGTGACTGCATGCACATACACCTCTAGGGTAAGATTCAATACACATCATGTTTCCACGGCAAGAACTTACACCACTTCTCTCCAAAGGAAAAAAAATTCGTAAGACTTTAGCATGAAAACAGCAAACATGCATTTACACCAACATGTATCTACAGGCTATTATTCTATTATTGAATCAGGACAAAGCAAAAGGACAAGGAAGTCCTACAGAAGCTCTAGAGGTTGTAACCTGAGCTGTAGCAAAGCTCAGGGCACAGCTTGCAGCCCAATAAATGACTTGTCATTTACAGCTATTAAAATTAATAACATTAATGTAATCAGTGATCCCAGTATCAACAGAGGAGCCCTTTGCAAAGCACATCTCCTGGCCAGTTGTTGTTGACAGGCAATAGAACTAGCACCTGAGACTTTCACTGCACTATATACTGTGCAGTGTACATACATACACAGCCTCATCACACACACACACACACACACACGCACACACACACACACACACACACACACACCTCATAATGATCCTGGCCTATTGTTTGTATTGGGAGAAAGATTGAGGGCAAACAATAGGAGAGGAGGAGGAGGAGGAGGAAGGAGGTGGGGCAACTAGTTGCTATGATGACCATGTCACACCTCAAGGCAAGACTTAAATGCACCTAAACACTTGTTGAAACTGACTTATTTATACATTTCTCAGGCAATAATGAACAGCTTCATAAACTCACAGCAACTAGCCTAGCAGGAATGGTGGTGAGTTGCAGAGATGATCCATGCCTGATAGCAACTCTCATCCATCCATCCACCCTTCCCTCCATCCCCCATCCTACACATATTCCCTCAAACCACTTGAATCCCATTTGCTAGTCAAGCTGCTCTAATGGCAGCCACTAATGAGTTCTTTCCTAGCTTAATTGAATAATTTCACAACCAGTTGCCTCAAGCTTGCAAAAAATGCCTCACAGTCGCATGGAGAGACCAGCTAGACGAGTGTTTCCACGGGTGACAATAAAAGGTGATAAAAATAGAAGAAGGAAAATAGTTCAGTCTCAACAGCAGACATTCTTGAGTGGCAGGAATCTGGACAATGCGCCATCTTGAAACTATTATCCCTACAAACCCACTCTTATGAGCCTGGAAGTCTCAGATAGTATCATATGAAAAGAAGGTTTCATGTTGCACTGGTTTCACTGTAAAGTGAGAAAGGAAGTAGAATATTCCAGAGAAGAAAGGAATCTCTAGTGTCATCAGTTGAGCAGAGAATACAGTCAGCAATCACATGTTGCATGAGAGAGAGAGAGCGGACTAATATGTGTTACAACACCCCCTAATTGAGACATGTGACCTCAGTAACAAATCATGTGACTGCTGGTCAAAATGTGTTGACATTAAGAGAAGTCATGTGCTATATTAAGTTAACAATATTTTCAGTGTAATTAAATGGCCATTGTATATCCTGCATCATACAGAAAATAAACTTGTGCTATTATAAGTGCCACACCCTCACCAGAGGGCAAGATAGCTTATAACATTCTTCCTTCGCCTTAATTAAATATAGTTTATATTTTACCCCTATATCCTGCCCTGTTAATTAGACAAGCAGCTGCTGTCCAATTACTTAATTAATCACATACTGTCATCCAAATGTGAAGTAGATACAGTGCCACCACTCCACTTCTCAGCCAAGTGGGAAAAAAACCCACAAATTAAAACTGATTAGTATCTATATACATATCTTCAGCTATTCTGTGTAAGTAATTAATTGTGCAGGTACCGGGATTGTGTGTGTGTGTGTGTGTGTGTGTGTGTGTGTGTGTGTGTGTGTGTCCACATGTCAATTCAAGTATGAAGTATATCAAAGAGCTGAATGGCACTGTAATATTATAGCTGAACCTTCTTATAAAAGACACAAACACTTTGTACTTTGTACGATAGGACAATAGTCCTCTTTGAAATGAATGCAAGAAAAAAAAACAGGAGTGCACCAGTTCAGACAAGAATGAAATTGTCGTCTAAGAGATGAAGGGGTAAGTTAAAAATACTTGAATACATCAGTCAGGTGGTAAACTCTACAGAACATGAAAGCTTCAACACAGGTTAAAAAATAAAAATAAAAATAAAAAATAAAAATAAAAAATTAAAAAATAAAAAATAAAATAAAATATAAAAAAAGAAAAGAAAAAAGAAAAAAGAAAAAAAGTAATATAGTCCAAGTTCAATAGCTGCCAAAACATCATGTTTCAAAGCATCTCAACATGAAGGCTTTCATGGTTCCTTTCCCTTACACTAACTCTATGACCTCAAAACCTTCCATGGTCCTCTCCCTTGCAGAAAACATAAAGAAAACTTGCTTTAGTCGAGCGTTTACAGAAACAAACAGAAATGACTTCATCTCCACCTTTTTTTTTTTTGCACTAATATAGAGAAGTGTAAAGTGCTGACAGAATTGGCATCCATTGACACCTCTCAATCGCAGAGGACACACCTCTTACTATACAGCGGATAACGCCCACTCTGGCAAACAACTGTAAAAGGTCAAGGTGCTTCCCCTCCCTCCTCACACGGATATGCTGAACTTTAGCAGCTTGTTTACTAGTTTATCTCTTCCCTTTGCTGTGTGGCCAAAGGATATATGTAAATGGGCAGGGAGCGTGTGAATGCTAGATGAAGTCTATGACCTTACCTTGATGATAATTCATTAATTGATTCAAAATTGGGCTGCAATTGGGATCACCAGCAAGGCTTCAACCTTCAGAGCCCTCAATTAGTCCATTCCCATCCTTAAATACTCCAGTACACACACACACACACGCACACACTCACAAACAGAGTGGTTGCATGATCACAGCAATGCAGGCATGTCGGCCTGGTAGGGGTCACTTGCGAACACAAACACTTTAATTAGGTTAACGAGGAGCATAATTATACTAGACCCGGCTGACTACTCCAACAAGAGTAGGTAAGTGAGGCCTACTGCTTATTAATTACTTAATTGATTATTTTTCAATGGCTTACTGCGACATGTGCACATCAAAGGAAGTATCTCAACTGTAAACTAGAGCATCTTGCATGCAACTAGGACAGGACAACACATGTGTGCATACATGCACAGTTGACTGTACTATTAATAACTTGGAACTATTTAAAGTTTAGACTAAATAATTAATAATAATTGTGATTCATCATAATCATTATTATTACTATTACTATTATTACTATAACTATTATTACTATTACTATTATTACTATAACTATTATTACTATAACTATTATTACTATAACTATTATTATTATTACTATTATTATTATTATTTATTAATACATTTATTAATGAATTAAAAAATTAAAAGTAACAACAACATGATTTTATTAACCCTTTACACACTTTAACACAAACTACTGCACTCTAATCCTTCTTCTCACAACATGGCGTACCTGACTGTTAGGAGGGGAAGTGACGGGCCTGAAGGCGGAGCGATGCTCTGCAAATGACTCCAAGCGGCGCTCCACTTCCTGCAGCTGATTGCGGAGGTCTAGGATGGCCTTCTCATTCTGCTCGGGAGCTCCCATGTCTCTGTGCATGCCTTGCAGGATCTGCTGAATAGTGCTGTTGACCTCGTCATACTAACACCATAATCAACACCAAAATGTAATTTATACACACACACACACACACACACACACAAACATACACACAAACAAACACACACATACAAACACACACACAAACACATGCACACCCTAAAGTAGGTACTAAAAGCAAGCAAACAAACATAAGCTCCAACAAGAACAAAATACAAGGCACTGCTAAATGCCTAGCTGGCCAGTTTGCTTTGAAGCCTACACACCCCCCTTTGGAAGGAAAGAGGGAGGATCTTTTTCTCCCCCAAATACTATTTAGTCTTTGACTTGTGCATGGCTTCACACTCCGCCACTCCTCCTCAAGACATCCTCTACACAATGGGCTGCCGTGCGTGAGTGACCTAATACTATTCTAGAGTCGTTTGATCTGATAGGAAATCAAACGCAACCTTCATAACAACCTTTTCAAACTTCCTATATAAGGGGGAGAAAAACAGGATGGAGTTGAAAGGACAAAGAAAGGAGGGGGAGGGGGGAGAAGACACGGGAGGGGAAGGGAGTGAGATGAAGGCACTCTTTGATATCCTGAAGTAAGCAAGTAACAAACAATATCATCCGCTTCTCGAGGTTTGAGTCAAGGTAAAGGCTTGTTTTGAACTCTTTATGAGTCAAATGATTCATAGTTATTTCAACTAGGAGACATTATGATTAATTGAACACCAATTCAACTTAATTTGATCCATCCTAAACACAGCCTATGCATGGCTAAACCCACAAGCAACACAAGTCATTAGCTCAACAACCGTGACCCCACGTCTATATATTGAAAACGAGCAATAGACTCAGTCGCACTCGGGGGGAATCAAGTGGCTACATATCCAACACTGACTGATCCTCCTACCTCATGAGACTTCTGGTTCAGTTTCTGCAGCATTGCAGTCTGTTCGTGGAGCTGCTCACTGTAGTGATGCTTCAGTCCCTCTATCCGCTTCAGTTCTTCTATAATCTCAACCCTAAACATACACACACACAAACATGATAATACTTCAAATACAGCAGTGCGAACAAGAAATCTGAAGCGTTAACTCTGACAGATCCAAACCTCGATTTGAAAATGTCTGAGACTATTGAATGATAGAACGAAAGATACTTTTATACCCAGTTATTGTTTTTTAATTACCACTGAATCTCTCGTAGATAGCATTCTCATATCATTAGGTCATTTCCATTCCACATCAATTATAAGCTCACAGATCTATAATACCAAGAAAAAAGCTAACGAGATAAAAAGAAGCAGTGAGACAAGCTGCTACAAGTTCTCAGCACTGCATTGTTTGGCTCAAGAAAATGACCTCCCAAGTCTATCAGGAAAACTTGAGGCCCAGGTGATACAACCCAATGCTAACAATTGTTATAATGTTATTACTGAAGCATCCAGTGACTAAAGTGTCGTATAAACACATGCACAGATTGGGTCAGACTTCAAAGCAAAGACTATGAATTGCTGGAACCAGTTATGATCCCATGGCTAGACTGTGAAGTCAACCAAAGTAACCCGTAGAGACCAGGCACGCTCAGTGATTACAGCTCCTCAAACTTAATTTTCCGCATCCTGTGTCACAAATGAATGAGATAATTTGTATTTGGAGAGCAGCGATTAGTTCAGCCACAGTTGATACAGACGTAGGCAAAACAATGGCACCATTTTGACTCAGCTCCTTTTCTAAACTGGCCCTTAGCCAGTCTTTCTTCTATTTCCAGACCATTACTAAAAATTAAAAAAAACCCAATTATTAGTTCTACCAGATATCAATTTACCCCAGACGAGTTTCAATGATGAATCTAGTTGAATTTTTAGGTTGGGTGGGTGGGTCTCTTAATTGAATATGTCTAAGATTTGCCCAACCAAGGCCAGACATTCGCTAAACTAACTTATGAAATGTATATTATGAAATGAATTTAAAAAGGAGGGAACAGAGTCCATATTAGGTAAGGGCAAAGGGACCCATTGTAAAAACTCCCTCTACAGAGTAGCTGGTTGTGGTGGCGTACCAGATGTCCCTGCTTTGTCACGGACAGCATACTCTTGTAAATGTTTGGCCCAGCAATTAATTGCTGTGTAAACAAGCCAGCGTTGGCCAGTAGGAAGCTGTCTCAGTGTGTGTGCATGACAATGCACGGAATTGGGAGGGGCTGTCACAGCTGTTGGGTGTGTGAGGCTGAACGTATGGTGATGCATGCGCATGTGCAAGTGTAATAACAAACCAAAACAAACAGACAAACAAAAAACTACTTGAAAGCATGCGTCAGTTGAAGACAAAGTAAAGGAAATATCAGGTTTGTTTTAGAACAAAAAAAAATACCCAAACTAATTGCTAATCCATTTTTTTACCACAGATCTAATCTACAAGTTGAATTACATTTTGCAATGCAATACTGTTGTAACTGATCTTATGCAGATGTCCAATATTTTGCTATATCCTTCTCGAAAGTGGAATTCAAGCTGCAATATTAGTTGATTTATATTTCCTTAAAGATACTTCATGTTCCGTACCCTTCCACTATGTGATACGAACTCATGTTCGGAGCACAACGTAGATTAAACAAATTACAAACATCTAAATTAACAAAAAATTGGAATTCTTGAACTTTAGCATCCTCAATTAAAATGAATTAATAAAATTGTAGATAATTTTGCCACTATCAATGAAATCATACATTATAACAAAGCTACCATCAAACATGCAATGATGAAATAATGAAATATATCAACAGGGTTTTTGTTTGCTAGCTAGTAGAAGCCTCGGCAGTTCAAACCCCCCCCCCCCCCCCGCCTCCAACAGGTAGCAGCTGAAATTGCTGAGCAGAGATATTCAATTTTTTTCTTTATCATAAGTTAAGTTTACATTACAAACTATCACCAAAAGACTAGTGTAACACTATAGTGCTGATTGCCATTACACATTCCCACCTGCTGGAGCCTTGCTTTACCCCACAAGCACTAAATACTTGCACCACATTATTTTATATCCAGTGGAGAAAAAAAAGTGTTGCTATAGCAATGTTTGTCAGTGTAATGACTGGGGAAAACTATTGCGTGCGCATTTGTGTATATTTAGCACTGCTATTTTTTTAATTCTTCATAAAACGAATACAGCAATAAATTAGTGAATATTTGCTCTAGTTAAACCAATGAACATGCCCCAGGCTATGAGAAAACCTTACAAACTTTATTTACAACAACTTCTCTATAAAGTCCTCCATTATTATTACTATTACCATTATTACCATTTTTATTACTATTACCATTATTACTACTATTACCATTATTACTACTATTACCATTATTACTACTATTACCATTTTTATTACTATTACCATTATTACTACTATTACCATTATTACTACTATTACCATTATTACTACTATTACCATTATTATTACTATTACCATTATTACTACTATTACCATTATTATCCTTAACTACATCAATACAGTGCAAGTTTTAGTATTATACAATATGTTATGTTATACTTTGCGCACACTTTGTTCAATGATTCTCACCTTTGCTTCTCCAGTAGGGCTATCTGGGAGTGGGCAGAGACTTGCGGTCGTCGTGACGATGGTTCTCTTTTCCTGATGCGGCCTTGAGACTGTAAACAAGAGAGAATGCATGCACAATGTGAACACTTGAAATAGCTCAGCTGTGGATTAAAGGGGAGGGGAGGGGGGCAAGGTGGTTACCTACTTAGTGGTCTACTTATATAAACAGTTCAAATTAGGCGCTTGAAGAAGCCACTTGTGGTGAAGAGCCACTTAAAAAAAAACACTAATACATTTAAACTCTCAAAGGAAAGGGAAGGAAAGGGGTGGGGAGAGAGAAAAGAAAAACGAGTGTGTTTACTATTTATTAGTGCAGTAATTGTCCATACATTTCAATTGGCCTACTTTACTCCGCATTTACATTACAACTGCATATAATGGCTGCATTCATTTGTAGTATATTCTATTATTAGAATCCCAGAATTCTTTTCCCATCTTTTTCTCACTCCACCAATTTTTCCCCCCTTCCCCCAGTAGTCATGGTAGCTCCTATGCTAGTCCCAGAAAGCCAGTAAAGAATCTGCATGAGGGAACTATTCCCAGAATGTGACACTAAACTAACGATACAGTAATATCAACCCGTGAGCTTCCATATCCTCATTCCTGACTTCTGGTGGCCCAGAATAAGATGAGAGTGGCATGCTTTGAGAAGAAAATATGCATTTGTAAAGAGGTGGCCAAAAGGGTTCTTGGTTTACCTCTGCTAATTCAAGTGTGAGAAATCACAGATAACAAAAAGGAGAACGAGAGAAGACTTGATTCGATAATTGGAGGGATTTTTTCCCAGCTCTACCAGCTTCTCTTGGAATGTGAACAACAATACCACAATGATAAGCATACAGAGCTGAAAGAATGGATGCTATTACGGAAAAATGAATTCAATATTGCAAATGTCCATAAACTGCATGAGATGTTACCACGTCAATTTAACTGTCAATGCCTATTAAAAGATATTTAAATTTTAGTTGCTGTTGGGTGGCTATTATTTCTGACTGTTATCATTCAGTATTACAGCAACTTGAAAGCGTATATATTAGCTTAACATATAGCAATACTCATTCAGGTTGACACTCATAGCAATGAACCTCTACGATATAATTACAGCAAAAGGTATTCTATTCACACAAGAAGTTCATGGTAACAAAAATTCAAACAAATTAAACTTTATCTATATATAAAAAAAGTTAAAAACTATTTCTCATCACAGGTCCTATCAGGTGACCACTTCACTCACACTTATTCATTGACCAACTGGAGCTCAACAACTGGGCAAGTAGTGAGTGTTTCCATGTGAATTCTATGTCCCTAGACATGAATCAGCTGATGGCTGTATTTGTTGTTGTTGTCGTCATTTACGTTCGATTGTGACACATATTCCCTGTTAGGTGGGTTCAGACAAAACGAGACAGTAAAAGCAGACAGTCATGATTTTAATTCCTTTTTTTCTTAACATGTACTATTGCAGGTTCTTGAAAGGTACAACCATTAGTGGAACTCTGTGAACTTCACCATTAATTCCATTTTTAACACACAATTATAAGCCGTAATGGAGTATTATCAACATTTCCGTAAACCAGTTATAGCCGACAAGTTGGAATCCGTCCCTACAGATGGCTCAGTCCACAGCTAAGAGTCTGCGACACTGACCTCTCTCCTAAACATTAAATTAGCGTCCTCCAAGATTTAATTGACAAGAACATTGGCTGTCACAACTACCAATTAGCAGCACGGGCAAATCTCACAATGGATTGCTAAGTTAAGTTATAATTTAATAAAGAAGACTTAATTGAACATCCTGCAAAATTCCATTAAGTGCATGAAATGTGAACTTAATCCTCACAGGCAAAACCAATCAGTAAAGAATAAACTACAGGTATATCGCACACAGGGTAGCGGTGCAGTTGGTGACCCGTATACAAACTTTGTGATGTAATGTTTATTATGCTAACATACTGTTGTTACATATGACCCCACCTCAACGAGGGGGCCCCCACTCTACTCGCCCTCAGGCTATCCAAGCCACCCACAAAAGCAAGCACAGTGTGAAACCACACTTGCCCACATGTCTGGCGTGCAAAAAAAAAAAAATGTATATTTAATGAAAGTGTTTTGCAATTAGTCCTCAACAGTATTCGGAATGTGTGTCGAAGAATAAATGTGTTTTTAATTTTATTTACAACACAAATATCGGCAATCACCAAAAAAAAAAATGAAGACTAGCTTAACATGATTTAAACCTTTACAGTTGTACCCCCTCCTCCTCCAAGAATTGTACTCCATTATGTTATGAAGTAAATGACATAAAACAATATTGTAAAGAGAAAAGGTCATATAAAATCAAATAAACAATGCAGCTGCCCCAAAGGAAGTATGTACGACTACTTCATTGCGGAGAAAAATGAATAGAAATTCTACAAACAGAAACTGTGACCTTCTACAGAAAACTTATCTCTCTTGGACTCTTAAATAATGCTATCGATTATCACCTTCCCTCCCTGAGGGTTCACGGAACAAGGGAGAACAGAATGGATTCAGCTGAGAGCATCTGTTGCTACTCAACTGTAACTTACACTCTGCCCTCTTGTGGCACACAACCCACTGGTGTGTCTCCCTCATCTACTTCAAGGTTCAATAACCTAGCAGCAAATCGTGTCTCTCAGTGACGTCAACTGCCAAATTGACAATGTCAGCAAGTTATGATAAGCAGTAATTTGACACTTGCCCACTTGACAACCAATCTCATGAGCTCTGTACATGCTGGCTCAGGTAGGCACACACACAAACTACTACCACAGACCTGAGTTGTCGGTAGTCATGGTTATGACCTCTCCATATCCTAATATATAATGTATATATTATATTACTGAACATGTCCTAATTAGAAAGGTCTGCTTTCACACGGTCTCTTTCACACGAGACATAAATGATTGATAGACTATCACATTCAGGGCTTTTAAATGAGAAGATATTTCTATGCACAGATGGTAAAGGGTTTACAATTGAATGCATCACACTGGCTCCAATCCTCTTATAGTCTTTTATCGTGTCATGCTCTTTGGACTGCACGAGGGTTGCGCCCTACCCCCCTTTGAGACCTTAACGAGCCTGTGCAAACATCCCTCCACATAAAGAAATACACCCCTACATGTCCTTAGACACTCCCGACCAACTTAACGCTATTCACGACCAGCACAGGGCTGTGAATCTTAACACGGCGAGTGTACCTTGCTTAAAAAACAAAGCCGTGAATCCCATTAACACCTTGTGAATTTAGTGCCACGGTAAAGACATGTGGAGCACGGCAAAGACTGGCGTAGCACGAGTTCTCGGCAGTACAGAAGTAATCGAGACATTGAGGCTACTGTTAATCAATTATTAACAAAGCTCCAAGGTTGACCTTCCTGTTACCATGAGACGCTAAATACCTGTCGTGCTAACTCAATTACTTACACTAAAATATCTCGTTAGTGTTAAATTGATATTAACAAAGAGAAGTTATTAAAGAATTCTTCGACACACAATAAAGCATAACTAAAATGAGGTACGGACAGATAAATTAAATTCACAACAGGTTAAACTTTTATTGTTTAAGTTAATAATTCAAGAACTTTTGAGGTTAAAGAGTCAGTTAACATGCAGCTGGAGACTTTCACTGTCACCCTCTGCTCAGCTTGGTGGCCATCGAGTGCATGGAAGAACAATAGTAAGCTATAGGCACAGCTATAAACAAGACCAGCCTGGGGGGGTGTGTGTACACAGCTATAATGTTAATTGGCACTTTTGAATGATTAGGAAGCACTGACTTGTCACAGAGGCTCATTAGTGGCTGGTGAGTTATGATAGGGCCAACCCACCACCACCACAGTGAGCTCAAAATAAAAACAATATTAAGTCAGAGCTGTTTCTACTGTCAACTGCCTCTTCCTTCAACAAACAAACAAAAGTAGCTGTATGCAAACAACACACCCAAAAGGTGTATTGCCTAATCTAAGAAAGCTGCAGTTATTCGGATTTCTCTTAAGTTTTGCCAATTCTAAGAACTTGTCTTAAATATTTGATGCCTCACAAGCAGTATCTGTAGGAACTACATGCGTACTTGTTCATACATGTCACGACATCCAAGCTGAGAAACCCTTTAAGGCGTAAGAAACAAAGGTACAAACAGAAGACCTCCTCTATGATCAAAGAAGCAGCTCAATGCATGATATATGTGCTATGAAGCAACCACCATAAGCAACAACTCGCTTTCATCCATCCGCATCACTCATACATGGCTTGTGCAATGATGCCTCTACGACTGGCACCTATGGAACAACAGCTCGCGAGTCCCACCTTACCCAACCATCACACAACTCGTTAATCATCAGCACCGTGGAATGACTCGGGGAGAATGAGCGACCACAAGGAAAGCCAGACACTGTATGGTTTTTATTATGGAACTTTAAAGAGGTATACAGAGAACAAAGACAGTAGTCCAGAATCTTGGAGACAGCTGAGATGAATATTTATTCACAGTAGCCAAACTGGCAAAACAGTCTCTTACGGAACCAAAAAAGAAAGTATTTAATTAAAAAATAATGAAGTGCTTACTAGAGATGCTAAATTGAACTTAAAGGAGAGACTGCCAAGCTATGCAGAAGATTGTTTGCTTATAGCTTCAAAAGATGCAGTCAATGAGTTTTCTGATCAGTGCATCTATACATAGAGATATAACAGAGAAAGAGTACGTGTGTATGTGCATTTATACATGTGTCAAATAGATTTATGACACATACTCACAAAAGCAAACTTACTCAATCTTCTGCACAAATTACGCAATTCAATAGAATTTATATAACACATCCAGCAGATCGGTGGCACCAATTTCATCCACGTCAATGCCATCCCTCCTCTGCAAATGAGCTCTCCCGAAGGAATTCATGTAGTAGGCAGCCGGCCATTAAGTATTTACAACAGATATTCATGTCATCAACCGGCCCCACCAGAAGTGTGAATTCACAGGCAATGCTGTCGGCTATACTCTCTCTTTTTTTTTTTTTCTTTTCATGTATTATTATTTTTTGATAACAAAGAGTGCTAACTGGTGACGGATGAGAGTATTGCTATGGTAACCCATCTCACAAAAGATGTAGGTAAGTCTGAAGGTGCAATTTGAACGGCATATACACCACAGAAATGTAAATGTCTGGAACACCAGAATCAGGTCAATTATAATTATAGAGAATAGTGATTTATTGACGGTACAGAGCAACCGACCAAACAGTCCTGCCATCCACCCTAACTGATTGTCGAATTAGCCCGTGAGATTACATAACTAGAGCTATCTAATTTAATTAAATGGACAGAATGATGTTCTTGCTAGGAATTAAAGATTGCTGTCTCCTCTTTAAATTGCTGCAGACTCTTCAGGCTCCTTGTTTTTGCCACTATCCTTTGCTGGAACCTGAGACCCTCTGTGAGGTGGTCTCCTCAGCCTCTTGTGTGGTAATGCCACCATCAGACTCATGACCAGAAAGAACTTCAACTCTCTCCAGTATGCTACACTGTTATTGTTTTTTGGGCAACCATAATTCAATTTTTGAGGGATGGTAGTAAAGACATCTTTCCCAGGTTGCTTCAAAAACATTTTAGTCACCCGAGTGTGAATTGTTAAATAAACAAACAGGAAATCACTATTATTGTATCACACTCCTTTCAATCACTCCTGTTTATCCGGCTACTTCACATCCGTGTAAAGAATTGAGAAGAGAGACCGGAATGGTCTGGGGGTGCAGGAACTCACTTGGAGGAGTAATGGAGTCAGTCAGTTGGGGATTGTGTGGGGGTCAACATGAAGCTAAATGAACGCCATGTGTTTCGCAGTGTGGGGGGAAAACAAAAGGAGGGGAAAATGAGAGAAGGTGGAGTGTGGGGGAGAGATGGAACAAAAGCAAAGGAATAAAAGGAAATGGAATGTGGAGGGGACAAAATTAAGTAAAGAATGTTGGGGGTGCCACACGGGGGGTAGTGGAGGGTGCAGGGTTGAAAGAGGCAAGCATTCCTTCTGAGGAAAGGTTTTATGATGTTTTTCTCAAGTGATTTGGGAGGGCCTGGCACAACACATAAATATGACATCTCACTTCTCCACGTACTCGTGCTTTTACCCATATGTTCATTTCATCTTCTACACTTACGACCAGAGATCAACAGACCTCCAACACGCAGACGGCCTCAGTAAACACTTCAAAGTGTAAAGTTAACAGTCTTCTTTTGATTCCCTTTCTCTTTCCAGACCACTTCAGAGCATTTAGGTGGTCCTCAAACCAAACTGCTGTCTTAGCTTGAACCCATTTATTCAATCACTGGCCGGGTGTGATCCAATTAATCTACTACAGTGTAGATAGACTCCAGTCATATTTGCAAACTAAATGTACCATGAGTGATACGGCATGGCATTGAAACTCCAGGGCCCTCAGTCTTGAGCTAATTGTAATTTCATCAAAACAGTTGCAACAGAGACTACCAAGAGTATGAACAATAATAAATGAATCAATAAATATAAAATAAAAAAGGGGGGAGAAAATAGAAAGAGAGAATATGAGAATTGGTGACGAAATTTAATATCTCTTGTCTTTAATTGCCAATAACAGAAACCCTATCATAAAAAGGAGGAATTTGGGTGCCCAATGACCTCCTGGTGACTGTTACAGTACTTCATACACATAGAATGCTAATATTTCTATTGACTGTAATGTCCAGACTGTTTGATGCACATGCTCACTAGCAAGAGAGGCTCAAAAACCAAACACTTGTTACTGGAGTTACAACAACTGTAAGTTCTTAAGGACAGCTGAGAAGACAACGGCAACAACAAGAAACTCTTCAAAGGACAGTCAACAACACAGGAATGTCAAACTCTAACTTTCCCTTCTTACAACAAGCCAATAAGCCGTTAAAGAGACAGATTTAGCTAGCAATTTACGAGATGCCTACTGATTACTCTGTACTATTTTTCAATTCGTTGCATATATTGTCCAGAGTTTTGACAGTGCAAATCTTACAAACTGCGAGCACAATTTCAAAGCTTACTTACAGCTGGTTTCTTCAAGTCCAGTCTGCATGTGCTATGAAAGTAGCAGTTTAGAAATGCATACATGTAGTCGTGCATACCTCCAGATAATGAATGCTAGTTGCAGGCAGCAGGTCAGAACAGGCAGTTCTTGCTGCAGGTAGAGGGTATACATGAATGCGAACAGGCTCTGAGACATAAAAAAGTGTTGGGATATGATGCAAGGGAGTGGTCGCTCAGCTATGGAGGTGGGGGCGGGGACTAAAGTGCTATATGGGATGTCACAGCATACAACAACACCAGCTATTAGACCCCCTCCCCTACCCCCCTGTAGGAACTGGGATGTCCTCCATACCTCCTCTGCTGGCACCAACCAATCAGGAGACACACACAACCAGAGAGGGAACCTTTGCTCCTCCCTCCTACTTCCTGTGTGAGTACTCCTATCTGCCACTTGGTGCTCTTTCCTTACTGCCATCACCAGCCACAGGAAACATACCGCCCACAGTTTCTGCTGTCTGTCTGACTTAGTACTTTCATAGACCCCCCCCCCCCCCAACTCAATTGCAGTTGTTTCTTTCTATAATATCACTCTCTTCCTTTAATTCACGTATTAATTCTTCATCCCACCCTGCCCCACCCCCCCAAAAGAATAAAGTAGTTAAATGTTTGATTCCCATGCGTGTAGTAAGCTGTACATAATTGGTCTAGACTCTCTCTAGCACGGTTTATTCATTAATAGTTGGATGAAATGGTGAGTAATATTAATTAATTAATTAGTCCGGTTAAACCAACAAAAACTCTCTTGATTATAAATTTTACTAACATCTATATAGTTCTTTCAAAGCTACAATGCACACTCAGGCAATACTAGAGAAAAGTATTCAATGGATGGTTCTAATTTAGCCATGCATACCTAGATCTGACTGCCAAGACCTCCACATTAGAATAACCAATCCTAGTCCAACACATTCATTGATTACAATTCAAACTTATTTTCTCACTAGCTTTAAGATCCAATAAAAACAAACAAACAAACAGGAAATGGTCACTGTCCATTTCCTATGCACCACTTCCTATGCACCACTTCCATGGTAACTAACAAATAAACTCTCAAAAAATATTCAAAGGTTCCCTCTGCCTACACGCCTGATGATGAGACTTGCCATAACTATGAATATCACACTTGACAGACACGATACCTCTCAACTCTTAACATGATGAACAGTATCGTAAACAAAAAATGCTTTGCTCCAATATCATTGCCTTCCCTAAAATGCAATTGGAAATTTGTATCTCATAGTCACATTGCATCTTAAAATTTTCTCCTTTCAATTGGTCACTAAACAGTTACTTCTGTATCTAATGACTTCTTTCAATTATTGGCTACTTCATAGGAAGACACTTTCTGTCTAAACAAAAAGATTGTGTTGAGCCACAAGCAGTGACTGTAACAACTCTATCAAAGGGCTCAGTTCTTTGAGGTTTATAACTCTGAATCAGAAATACAATAAAAGCAAAAACTTCTGAACTACTTCTGAGTCCTTGGCTTCCTTTTACAACAAGAAGAATGTTCCTCAACTAGACTGCAGTATCTTCCGATGAAACAAACCAGAACAAGCGACTTCAATAGAGGCGGCAAAGGTCCTTTAACATCTGGTGACAACATGGGCATCTTCTATCACTGCCACTTCACAGCAATTACCACTTCCAGTGAACAAGGTGTGAATGGAGGTTCAGGATATGAACGGCTAAGCTACACCCTAAATTGCTTTTACCAGTCCTGATACAGTATGAACAAGGGTCACAGCATATACCAAGACAATGTATTCTCTCAGAATAGAGTTTAAAAAAAAAAAAAAAAAAAAATCAGGTACTGTACATCATTTGTATAATTCATTTCCCGCTAGATGTCTCCAAGGAATCACAAACTGCAATTTGCAGCAACACACCTCCCAGGGCCTACCCACTATAGCTCTACCCACCAACCTACCATTGGATTTCCTAATAGTACTTTTTTTGCTGACCAACAGGATGAATGCTAGACCTGCACTACCAGTTCCCATTATGATTATTTTACATATCCCAGTCAGCTGCTGTGGGTGGCTAGATATGTATATACCCAAGTACAGAACTATCACTAACTAATAGAGGGTGTGTGCTGGTTAAAAATTGCTACTGATGGAGTGTT
>WLWI01001537.1_pt1 | contig 20010 bp, 13 predicted proteins | sample 6701501 | NCBI WGS metagenome assembly WLWI01 (sample SAMN12718690, study PRJNA515312) | sponge metagenome | isolation source: marine sponge | host: Mycale hentscheli | place: New Zealand: South Island, Marlborough, Capsize Point | collected 2014-11-01 | reverse complement strand
GGGGGTGTTTGGGCGTTGGGGTCGCGGGGGGGGGGGGTCGGCGGGGGGAGGGGGGGGGGGGGATTAAACTTCTATCACATTAATAAATGTTCTTTGAATTACTGTGCACAATGCCTTACCCACCATTTGTGCTGAAGGAGTAGTTTCTGATGCCTTAGGGTTTCATACAGAGGTAGGGGCGTCCTGGGATTCCCTCCCCTCCCCCCCAGAATTTTATGAAATAAATTAATAATATTTACTACTTAATGGTATTCTGTGGTTATGATTTATAATAGTATTCTGTGAGTTTGTTGTTTGTATATCTAATAGTTGGTGAAAGTTCACTTCAGTTAATTGAGGTCCTTCAATTGCAATACACATTAGTCTTCCAAGATTGATGTCACTAACTCTAGACCTGAGACGATTTTTAATTAAATGGGTGTGGTTTCAGCAAAAGTGGGTGTGGTCAAACAAATGTGGGGGGGGGGGCTCCTTCCTAAACTCTTTCCCCCCCCCCCCCTCTCCCTCCCCCCCAGAAAATAAATCCTGTATGAAACCCTAGTGTGACTTATAGCTGGAGTGAGCCCATTAGGTCTATTTTTATCACACAAGCTCTTCGAGCAGTGACTAAATTAGAGTGACAACAACAAGAATAAAATAACAGCAACAAAAACTGCTGTCAATACCATCAGGGGAACATGTTTGTGATTTATAATAAAATTCATGTTTTCGTAAACTCAAGAAGAGCTAGTTGCAATAAGATGTCAATTTTATTTTATTTAGTGCCTAATTTGCTTTTGTTTTGTTTTGTTAGTTTTGTTTTTCTTGGGGAAGTCGGACAGGTGGGTTCATAGCAGAGCACACAAACAACTTTAACTGTTTGGTGGAGTTGTCTAGCAAGTGACAGGTGAAGTAAAATATGTTAGCTTGGAACTCTGACACTTTCTGTTTAGCTTAAATAGAAATAAACAAAAGAAAAACCAAACAAACATGCGGTATAGAGCTATGGTGAAGAATATATAATGGAAATAAAGTTATTTTGTAGTCTTGGCAGACCAAGGATAGGCTGGTGAAAGAGGCGGGCACTATTCAAGTACTCCTAACAGCTGGATATCCAGCAAAAAGCTGAGCTGAAAGTAGTGAAACACTAAGGAAAGAAAGACCCATTCAATCATTTTTTGTTGGTTTCTTAAGGCAGCTCAAGCACAGCTACTGAAATGGCCGTATTAAAGATACTTCTGTTGTTGAACATCGTTCCAGCTCTAGGAATATTATTTCGCAAGTCAACTAATGAAAATAATGAGCTGCTATTTTGTCCCAAAGATATTATACCATCTGACTCAACTTTGGATTCTAATTGGACTGCAACCTGTCCCCAGTGGCCGTATTATGAAAATTGTTATTGCCCCCTTAATCAGACTTTCCTATGCTGCATGCAAGATCCAGGGACATCGGTTACTCTCTACATCGTGGCTTGCAGCTGCGTAACTTACAAAGAACCTTCCAAAGGTTTGAAACATTCCTTTGAATTTGGTTTTTGCATGTACAACTGTAGCCAATCCAATGATGACGATTACCCGGGTTACCATGCCATGCCATCCAATATCTCCCACTGGAACGACTTCGAATGTGGAGAGTATCACAGAACGGGGACTCTCTGTGGTTCGTGCGATGAAGACAATGGCTACTATCAACGTGTGTACACCTTTAATATGTCTTGCATTCACTGCGCTCAGAGTAGAAACACAGATTGGATTAAATATCTTCTGTCTGCCTACCTACCTCTCACCGTTTTCTGCCTAATTGTGTTGTTTTTTAAGATAAATGTGCATTCGTCAGCACTTCAGGGCTTTGTTATATTCTGTCAGCTAATGTCTTTGCCGTCATTCGGTCGCTTCATATTTCTGGTCACACAAAATCATGATGCACTTCGTACAACTGCAAAATTTCTTGGTACCGTGCTCGGCGTTTGGAATCTTGACTTCTTCCGCACATATTATGCAGGATATTGCCTCCGACTGGGATCTCTGGCCACTCTGTCTCTGGAGTTTGCTATTGCTGCTTATCCTCTTATTTTAATGGTGGTGATGTATTATTTGGTAACTTTTAAGAATGATAATGTCAAGATACTAGTGCTTATTTTAAAACCATTTCAATGGTTCAGCCAGTTATTTCTGAAGAAGTGGAAAGTTCAAACTTCAGCTATCGACTGTTTTTCTACTTTTTTCTTTCTATCGTACATGAAATTTATCAGTGCGAGTTTTGATATACTCATTCCTGTTAAAGTCTATCAGTTTACTGATCCTAAACTCGTCCATTATGTCTGGAGACTGTACTATGATGCCACCATTCCTTACCTTCAAGGAGCTCATCTCTACTACAGTATTTTGGCTATAATGGTGCTCATTATTTGTGCATTTTTTCCTATTTCACTTCTCCTTCTATATCCCTATTCTTTCTACCAGAGATGTCTCGGAAAGTTCCCCAATCGCTGCGTACTTCCACTGCACGTATTTGTGGACTCCTTTCAAGGCTGCTACAAGGACGGGACAGAGCCTGACACCAGAGACTGCCGGTGGTTCTCTGCTGTGCTCCTAATGTTTCGCTTCATGTATTTTACCACTGTTGCGGTCACTCCGACTGAAGCATTCATTCCTTTCATGGCCATCGGCTGTGTCTTTCTCATCATTTTAGTAACCATTGTTGATCCCTTCAAGACAAACTTCTCGCATTTCACGCAAAATTTGACAGTGTACATTTTGCTAGCAGCTGTGTTGGGCGTGACTTTATTGTGTTTAAGTAAGAGGGCTGAAGACTTCAGTACCAACATGTTTCTTGTATTTGCAGTTGCAGCTGCAGCACTTTCTGTTGTGTTAAGCTTATTTTTTGTTTTCAGGTGGATTTTAGCTAATCGAAAGTTTAAATTTTATCAATAAAGAAGATAATATTTCACTCAAGACTTACACATTTCAGTTTGTGTGGCCATTATTTAGAGCAACTTCATATTTACCTGTGTTTTATTGATATATTTGATCATACTGAATGTATGTAAACTTGTAATTACAGAATTCTGCACTATCCTATATCAAGATATACTACTGACCTTGGAATATTGAAACATTAGAATGTGTAACCATTGACTTTTTATGCCTATAGTTTAACTTAGTGTTTTTAATGTTGTTGTTTTTTGTTTGTTTTTTGTTGTGTATGTTTTTTGTTTGTTTTGTTTTTTGCTTCTGATTTGTCTATGACAGTAATAATATAACATGAAAATGCCAGGAAGACACTTATTTTTACCACTTAAAATGGAGTGATTGCAGTAAACTATGTAACTATTTGGAGCAAGGTGGCTCTTACTACAGTATGCTCCTATACAATTGCAAAAATATAGTTAAATAAAGCCACTTTAATCAAGGATTTAACGTCACGACCTTATCAGTTTGTTACTTGAGGTTTTAGCTGTGGCTATGTTCTAAAACAGAGTCTAATTTCGTAAACCAGCAATGTTTTAAAAAAATTCAGCTCAATTAGCGTCCTTGTTATACTCAGATGCCACAACGGCTGAAGCCCTCAGAATCCTCAATGTAGTGGACTCATGATATCCTAATCTAGTTATTATATATGTATTATACATGTATATACGTATGTATTTTCGCTCCCACCTTGTTTCCTTTATTATTAGAGATGATATTGTGCTGGTGTAGATGAAGAAGTTGGAGGCACTTATGGAATGAAAATGTTTGTCAAACGCGAGGAGTTCAAGAAGATGAATGTTGGCTACTGCTTGGATGAAGGTCTTGCTAATCCAGACAATGTCTTCACCATCTTCTATGGGGAGAGAGTTCCTTGGTGTAAGTAGAGGTAATTAAGTCATAAATGAGGGAATCAATCCAGATTGTTTTCACAGAGTACAATGTTAGGGAGGTATTGCATGAGGATGTGGAATGATTTCAAAAACGAGTGGCAAAATAGATGTATGTGTACTTTTATAATTATCCATGCTGGTCACTGGATGCTTTACTCCCTAATATAGTCCTCATCTATTTCACTTGTCAACCTTAGTGTTAAGGAGTGGTTGCATGACATAAATTTGACTTTCTTTTTTTGAGATAATTAATTTTAAACTAGGAACATTAAGTTGAAACAAGGAAAATTGAAGTTACTTAAAGTTTCTGGAATTATCAAGTATTCCAGGCTTTTAAAGTAAGGCAAGTCTTGTAGAAATTGACATAAAGACAGAATGAGTGCTGTAACCCTTACATGCATGTTGCTGTAACCCTTACATGCATGTTGCTGTAACCCTTACATGCATGTTGCTTGAGGGGAAAGTGTGAGTAGTTTGTTCAGATAGTTTTTTCATGCCTTTAGGGATAAATGTGACATGTACTGGTCCGGTAGGCCACAGTTCCCGTCTGTTAGAGGACACCGCTATGGAGAAGATGGTGAGTTTATTGTGCAGTAGAGAAAGTAGTATTATTTGGAATATTTGCTGTATTTGTTTTAATTTAGTTACAATAAATTAGATTTTATATTTGGTTGTGTCATTGTATCAGAAAAATTAACTTCAGTTTTAAAAAAGTGTGCTAAATGCAAGAATGTGAGTTCTTACCTGTTTTTCAATTCTATAAAGGATTTTTTTACAGTCATTTCATTGTTAATACAGTTTGTTAGAGAGATTCAGCTGTGTAATACAAAGATATATTTCATTAAGTTCTGAAATACAATGCTTTATATATATTACAAGAGTTGTAGAATATTACCGTGGGTCGTAGAAGTTTTCTTTTAGAAACAAAAATTTTGAAAACATGTTTTGTTTTGCTTTTAATAACACATGCACCTGTATATTGAATCTTCATAAAACAATTTCATGTCTTGGATTAATTGCTGAAAGCAACTGTATCATGGTTATATATGACTTTTCTATAAATACTAAATGCTAGTAATGATATATAACTGGTAAAGAGAAAGCTTTCTGGCCATTGTTGCCAAATACATTGCATGAATGTGAACCAATTTCTATAATCATTTTTTCTTACAGAAAATCATACGTTACACTTTGGTTTTGTTTTCTAATCTTCATTCAACTAAACATTGTTTGTATGCTGCAGCGTAAGTTCATGTCACTCGTTTCAGAGTATCGTGAAGAACAAGTAAATAGGTAAGCAAACTGTCTATTCTCATTCCAATTAAAGCTCACTGCCTTCAGTTGTGTAAAGATTGGCATCAGACCCTTCTCTAACGTTGGGAGATGTAACCTCGGTGAACATGACGATACTGAAGGGCGGGGTCCAGTTCAACGTCATCCCAGGAGAAGTAACAGTGAGCGTGGACTTCAGAATATCTCCCCATGATTCGCATGAGGTGAAGGATTAAATATACTTATCAAAGGAATTGTTGAATGCCATTCCTTTCAGGTGCTAGAAGCCACTGTGAGAAGATGGTTGGATTCTGTTGGAGGAAAAATGGAAGTGGTGGTTGAAAAGCAACCTCCTAATCCTCTCACTAGCATCGATGCCACGGATCCTTGGTGGTCTGCATTTTCTACTGCCATTAATAATCAGTAATGAAAATAGGCAATTCATGCACTACAGTTTAGTTTTGTGAGAAATTGCCATTTTAAAAAGAAAGTGAGATATGTTCATGAGGACTAAAAGTGAAGTTACTATAAGTTTGTTGATAGACATTCAGGTATGGCACGAGCCACTTCAGTAAGTGCAAAACACTTTATGGCTGAATGGATAGAGTAAAATTCACAACTTGTTCCTCTCTTCTTTCTCTCTCACATTAACAATGTATATTATGTGTATATTGTGTATTGCTAACTCTACAACTCATTTCCCACTATAACTGGCTATAGACATTCCATGTTGAGTATCCCTCGTTTTGTTCATTCTTTAAAAAAAACAGTATTTCTCTTTTGAATAAGATAGTAATATTTTTAAGCAATGTCTGTCATATCCTCATTTTCCTTCAGAATCTACTGCATCACTTGGGTAGTTACAGAACTTAACTTGTAGATAACTTCTATGTTATGTACTATTTATTTTTGCTGTCTTTCTAGCAACATTGGCGTAATAACTGAGATATTTCCAGCAGCCACAGACAGCAGATTTGTAAGAAGTGTAAGTTCCTTTTAAGCGACTATTACAGTTAAGAATTGCAGCTTTTTAAAAACAAAACTTAAGAGCTATAATCACAGTTTTCTCTATTTGGCTACATAGCCAATTTATTTATATTTAAAATGTAACCCAACGTTTCGACTTCTTGCTAAAGTCTTCCTTGGTGACAGCCTGTGGAGGACTTTGCAAGAAGTCAAAACATCTAATCAATTTTTACATATAAATAATTAGGAGAAGGAACAGAGAAAACTGCTATTATTTAAATATTTGTTGCTATAGATGGGCATTCCAGCGCTAGGGTTCTCTGCCATGAGCAACACGCCCATCCTTCTTCATGAGCACAATGAGTTTCTCAATGAGAAAGTGTATCTGGACGGTATAGGGATTTATCGAGATGTTATTTTCAATTTAGCAAATGTTGAGATATAGTTTGTTTCTAAACTACATTATTTTAAATGTGTTACCACACTTTTAATGTGTTATTTTTGTGAGTGAATTGTTTTTCTCTGTTTAAAATAATAATTTAATTGCAGTTAATTCCTCTTATGAGTAAAACTACTTTAGTCAAGACAGTATTAACAGAAACAAACAAAATCTATTAACTGATATATTCGGGTATGCCAGAACAAATAGTAAAAGCTTCGTAAATTAAGTATATAGTGCATGCAGTCAAAAATATTATATTTATTTGCTATAGTGACACATGGCTGGTATGTTTTGATAATTTATTTAGTAGTTCAATAGTTATTCTATAACGTTAACATGTTCATGCTCTCTGTAGTGAGTTGTAGCTGTAAGTTGTTGTTGTTGTTGTTTTTGTGTAAACATAGCTTACACCATGGTTGTTTTGATCAACAAAATTCTGTTTCAAACAGTAAGCTAACGTGTTCTTTTCCTGGACTCCATATGTAAAACTGCAGAAGGGGTTTAATTGAGATGTTGTGTTTGCTTTACCTGCCTCTATTTTTCCTTACTGAGTTGATCTTCAACCGAAACTCGCATTGTACTGCACTATTAAAGATTTCGTTCCATTCTACCAGCTTTCTATTAAAATATTAGGTAAACTTGGCATTTTTGCTTCAATCCCAATGATGCCAGTTTTATAAATACTTTAGACATCACTTTTACAACAGTATATTTAATAAGTTCTCACCCAGTCTTCTTTGCATATATATATATATGTGTGTGCGTGTGTGTATATATATATATTTATTCCACGCTAGATATCTTCACAACTATACTTTTAGGTACGTGACGAGCCTACCTAGCCAAACTAGAGCAGCTGCTATAATATCGGCTGGGGTTGTGGGGAGCCCCTGGTGAATAAACCACTTATTACACTCGTCAGAGTGATATGGCTAGATATTTCACTCTCAGGCTTTATTTTCACTTCATTTCACTTTGGCTTTAGCCTTCACCATAATCACACTCTGACTTGATGAATCAACAAGAGCAGAAAGTGCCAGAAAACATTATGTATTTTTCATCACCTGGCCTGGTAAATCCAGGGCTATGATGTCTACAGGTGTGAATATGGGCTGTCTTGTGAATTATATGAGGAGGATTAGATAGCAGAGAAGGAAATTGAACAATAATTATACCTAAGTTCCATGAGGACTTAAATGACGTCATGTTTATGAGATGTTTCAAAAGAAGCATTCTGCTTATAGAAACATGAATAGTTTCATATGCTGCACATAGTTAATAAGTGTCTCATCCATGACGTCATTATGTGCCTATGTGACCGAATATTCTGTTATTTCTTCTTTTTTTCCTCTTGATTATTTATCCCATCTGCTAATGAGCCTTATATAATCTTCACACCTGCAGTATTGCCACCAATTCTATGTACGCCATGTGTTGGTCAACTGCGTAGTTAAAAGAGGGAGAATACACACTTTAACTTCATTGTGCTTGTGAACTTCACATTTGAGCGTCAAGGAAACTAAAGATTAAAAATTACTTCTTTTCAGAAAGCAAGTACACTTTTGGTTTCTAGTTGCCAGTTCATATTGGAATATGCTTCAGCTTCAGTGGTGGTAAACATTACACTGGAACTTCAAGAAAACCAGAGATAAGAATGTTGTAGAATTTTTGCTAATGTATATAAGGGTATAGCTCACAATGAGCTCTTTTGTTTTCTTCACTTGTTACTCATGTGTATGGTTAAAATTTAAAAAAAATTAAGAATGCGTACAAATCGTTATAGAAAATTTCTATTATCCTTCTTTTGATTTATAATTATCACTAGGCTTACATAGCTCACTTGCCATTTGTAACAGGTTTTGTTCTCTAGCTAACTCTATGAATGCTATTTGGCACTACACTGTTTCAATTCCTGCTTACTGACAAGTTGCTTTCTGATTGCATCCAAATATTTTTCTTTTCTTTTTAAGTTTATTACAAGCTTTGCATTGCAGCATTGCATATCTATTTATTAAGCCAATAAATATAGTCAGCCTTACAAACACTCAGCAATATGAAGGCAAGGAAAAGAAGTTCTTCTAAAAACAACAAGTGAAAAGTAATCTCTACAAAATCATATACCATCATATCATTTGTCGTAGTTTAAAAAAAAATTTCAAAATTCCACTTAATTTCTAAAAATAATTGGCAAGTGTAAGATTGCAATAATTAAAAAGTCTACTGTAAAAGAGTCAGTAATAGCTAGCAGTTTTTCTCTGTTCTAGTGGCCAATATATATGTAATTAAATTAACTTACATATATTATATTGGCTGCTAAAACATAGAAAAACTATACAATTATATTTCAGCTACATAATAAATCAGTAAAAAAAAAAGTCATAAAAAAAAAAAAGCAAGCATTTTTATTACTTCCACCATGTGAACTGAATGTGAGACTTCTTCTGAGTTGTAATCCAGTGCAGAGTTACTATTGATTGGTAGATAATAGGAAGCATGCCTACTACTATCATAACAGTGACGAGAGTTGAAGAATTGATGGTGTGTCTGTTGCTTAAACATATCCTTGTTGCACACGCTAGGTACATAGATCCAATTAGCAAGTAAATTGGCAGGGTCACTGACAAACCTTCGTACTTCAACTTGAAAGGGTTCAGGACAATGGTAAGTAGAGCAAGAATGACAAAGAAGTAGGCACAAATGGAGAAAAACATGGCGTTTTGTAAAACGGAATAAATTGCAAAGCAGGAAAGGCGAAGCACAAAGGGTGCGCTGGAGAACCACCTGAAGTCTCTGGTACCTGGATCTGTTCCATCTTTATAGCAGCCTTGAAAGGAATCCACAAATATGTGTAGCGCAATTTTAAATCTGCTAGGTAGGCGGTGACAAATTCTTTGACACAGTTTAAATGGATAAAGCAGAAGGAGAAGTGTAGGGAAAAGGACGAAGAGGATGAAAACTAGCATTGCCAAAAAACTGTAGAAAACGTGCTGGCCGTGTAGGTAAGGGATGCTGGCTAGATTGTAAAGCTTCCAAGTGTAACGAACGTCTCTGGCGTCCATAAACTGATACACTTTTACTGGAATCAGCAAGTCCATGGTAGTGTTCAAAAATTTAACATTGGATAGTATAAAGAACGCCGAAAAGGAATCAATTACTGATGTACGTACTTGCCAATTTTTTCTAAATATAAGAAAGAAACATTTGAATGGTTTCCACAACAGAACTAATGGTTTGAAGTTCCTGTCATACAGATTCACTAGGCCATATGTTATGATGATTAGAACAAGTGGATAAACGGCAATAGCGTAGTCTAGAGACAGTGTTACTAGAGCTCCAGTTTGGAGGCAGTAACCGGGATTGTATATTCGGAAGAAGTCTAAGTTCCAAATTCCGTATACACTTACAAAAAACTTTGCCAGTTTCAGTGAATAATTGTCGCTCAATATTAGCAGAACAACTCTAACAAATGGTGGTATACTGATGAATTGGCTGAACAACACAAATCCTTGAAGATGAGGGGAATTGATATTTATATTAAAGGCCAAAATTAGGAAACAGAATACAGTAAGGGGGAGAAAAGCAGCGGCAATGAATTTCGCCCAATCTGCAGCTGCATTGGTACACTGGGTACAAGAAAAGTCAAAGGAATAGGCGCGATAATAGTAGCCATTTTTTTCGTCGCAAGAACCACAAAGAGTTCCTGATCTGTGGAAACTTCTGCACATGAAGCTGTTCCATTTTGAGATGTTGCGAGGCATTGCGTAATACCCATCATGACCGTACGAGGACTCCAATTTGAAGCATTTGTAGCTACAGAAGCCGAACTCCACAGTATCAATTGCCTTTTTGTACGTGACACATGCACAACTCATCACTAGCAAATTGTAATTGCTGTCACACTTCAGAATATCAAGATTGTTAGGGCAACGACAAGATCCATTGCTTGCTGGGAAAGCCCATTTTGGGCAGAGGCTATCGTTCTGATGCGACTGTAAAGAATATGTCGAATACAAATCCAAGTTGGAAACGTCGTGGTGGTAACTTACGCTGTCTTTTTGAACAGTTAGGCTGCCACTGACTGACCATATTTTCGTCAATAATACAACAACCCAAGCTCTGGTAGAAATTAGATTCATTTTAGCTGTATTTGCTTGCAGACTGTCTCAATAGTCAGCAGAAATTGTGATTTTTATAGGACTGACGTAGTTGAGGTACAGAAAGCAAGAGAGAAGAATAACTTTCATTGTTTTTGCATATTTATCCTTAGATTTCGTAAATGATTAGGAAAATATGCACAGAGGGGGAATGATAGCTCTAGTGCTATGACTGCAACAGCATTAATCATACAATGTATTCTGTGCATGCAAGTCTACGAATATTTTTGGGAAATAGTTGAAGTTATGTATCATTTGGTTCAATATTGCACCATCTCTGAAATTTATACGTTATTCTACGTATACTATTTGTTTTTACTACAAGACAGACTATCATAGTAATAACATTTTTCACCTTCATAAAAAGCCTTACGTATTTTCCTTCCCCTTTTCATGTATGCGTATTATACAATATAAATATCCATACCAAATGGTGTGAAATTGTACACAATATTAAGGTAAGCTAAATATGAAATGTCACATAAATGTCAAAAGTTTGTAGTAGTAGTAATAATTGTTTGTAAAGTATTTTTGAAACCTAATGTCTCAGCAAAAGCAACAGCAGGAGGGCAAATTTAACAGCTAATACACTTATTTTTATTCATTAATGTGAATATTAATTAACTCTGACAAACTCATTATAAGTTCAGTGTTCAGTGCTACTTAGCTTTGCTACATGCGACACTGAATTGCAGCTGATGCACTGAAATAAGTATTCTGTAGCTCTCTCTTCTTACTGGTCCTGCATCCTAACTCAGAAAAAGGAATAGCTTGGCTAGTAGTTTTCAGCTCCCCACTCTATTTCATATAGACTCACTCACACATACCACCATCAGGCATTCCCATGTGCTGGAGTGTCAATATCATACTTCTGTACTTACTATGCTCTATGCTATGCACTATTTATCATTCATAGCAAGACTATTGTTCATTTAATTAATTAATTTTAATTCTCCCGAGTTCAAATATTTTCACAATGAATTTTATTCAGCTATTTATTCTCAGAGCTGAATAGCTACATTTTCATAAAAAGTTTATTCTTATCTTCAGAAGTCCAATAGCATCTAGGATTGCCCTGCCAGCCATTGCTCTCAATCCAGTTACATATCTGCGTGTGTGTGTGTGCGTGCGTATGTGTGTGTTGTAGCTAATTTACAAGATATGGGAACTAAGCCAGAACAGACTTTTGGTCGTCAGACCTCACAACAAACACTGAATAACTTCACATTGGAATGCTTTGAACTCGAGATAATGCAAGATTGAAAGGTAGCCCAGGCATAATGTCTGACGTGGATTTCAAGAGGTTGTTGTATCAATATAGAGGTTCTAGTTCGAAACATAGATACAGTCAACTTATTTATAGCGATATTGGTTGTTGAGGACATAATCTCTCACTTTTCTTTGTTACTACTGCTCAAAGGACAATTCAGATACAGTACTGTGGGACCAATGATGAAAGTGCTTCACACATGGCATGAAATGCCACAACATAATTTTGGTATGCGTATGTGTGTATGAGTATAAGCTGTAGTTCAATGGTTCTCTTGGAAGTCCAGTATACCGGTACAGCTATTTTTCTGTACTGATGATTAATGTTAGCTTGGCTATTTGATGAATTTTTTTTTCACCAGGAAGTCAAGCTAAAAAAAAAATACAAAAACAAAACAAAAGAACAAAAAAACAAAACAAAAAATAAATAAATAAATAAATAAATAAAAAAACAAAAAATAAATTAAAACAAACAAACAAACAAACAAAACAAAGAAACCTTTTGCATACAAAAGAGTAATTATGGATCTTAGATCAGTGAACTGGAACAAAGCAAGAACTGTTTCTTACTTATACCCCAAATGTCTAATAATTGAATATATAGTTGAAGAAAATTAAGAGCACAAAAACAAAACAAAAAAACAAAAACACATTCCATGGAAACCACTCCAGCACCTGCTTTTGGTTTGTTAAAAGTATTAAGTGTACCAGTGAAATATCCCATAATTATACCAGTATTTGTACAAATTAGCATACAAGATACATGTTAGTCCGCAAAGTCTAACGTCCAAATGAAACATCATGATTTCTAGTTTATTTTTCATCCCTGTACAAATTTCAGCACTTATTATTTGATACCAGTGCCTTTCATGGTCTGAGAGCGACACACACCCTTACCCGGCACCGTGAAAGGCACGCCCTTGTAACATGCCACACAGTCATCGTTGGTGAGGAAGTTTGGCTGCACAGCTTCAAACACTTTCTTCTTGGGATTCAATTGAGCATCAGGTTCTCCTACAGAAGAGAGAGAGAAAGGAAAAGGAGTTGCTTTCAGTTTACATAATGAAGTAGTCACATCCACATAAAAGGTAAAGGGTAGGCAACTACACTTGCCAGTAAAATCACTGTGTGCCTCGATCTCTAGAATGTATTGTGCACAAACTAAACTAAATTATACAGAACAAGATTCTACAAAAATCAAGCCCTTTCAAGACTTTAATGGAGCTTCAGTCTTGAAACATATACATAGACCCCAACACCTTTCCCTTTCTCCCCTCTAAAATCAGTAGTAGAGAGCCTCTTTTAACTGCATTCTTGGGATACAGATGCACTCAGTTCATGTATCTAATAGTTCCCAATGAAAGGAAATACATACATTCAAAAGTATTTAAAAATCGGAATAGTAATGAGGCTTAATTCTAAATCATTTAAAGGCAAAAGTGTGTGTGTGTGTGTGTGTGAGTCTCCAACTCAGTCATCTAGAGGACATGTGGTGGGCAGATTTAAAGAGGCACAAGTGTAGGGAGGATAGAATGAATTCTTCCATAGGAAGGTGCAGTACGATGCAAGGAATGGGACTGATGGTTCAGGAGCAGAGGAGACCTAGCAGTACATAAATGCAGACCAGCTCCCACACAGTCGTAAGATGTGCCTTATCCTCAGAACCCTTTCATTAATGGCAGTGGAAATCAAGGTCAAGGTGTGTGTATGTGTGTGTGTGTGTTAGCTGTGTGGTGTAGTGGTTGTGTCCTTGGCTCAGGGCCTGAGGTCCCAAGTTCAAGCCCAACTCTGGGCCATTTTCCATCTTATTTTCCATCTGCCTCCCACCAGCTGGGGTGCAAATTCAAGGCCTTCTCTCATGAAACAGCAATGGTCCAGGTGGGACTTTGGGTGCCCACACCACTTGCTGGGAGGAAAGGCCTGTTCTCCTGCAAGTTCCTAGCCCGGCTCCAGGAGCTTTGCTTGCACGGCTCACAATGCTTGCTTAGTGCACAGGCATCCTGGCTCTGCCAGGTGTGCATAACTGCTAGCGGTTGCAAGAGAATTTACATTTTTGAATTTGTGTGTGTGTATGTTGAAATTAGGAGATACTCATAACTTCAGACAAATAAATAACTTCACATACATGACCCTTAGGCAAACAAGCAATCATATCACACACACACACACACATACACACACACACCTTCATATCCAGCACACACCACTCGGTCCCCTATCACACAGCCAGCCGGGGGGTCCAAAATCTCTACTTTCTCCGGAGAGCTGGCACACATCACCATAGCCTCTGAAGAAATACCTCTCATTCTAGAAATAACAACACATATAGCAACAAATCAAAGTTTGTTATAAAGTACTTCTGGTAGATATTACAACTATTTCTGGGGATAGGTATACGAGGTTCATGTTAAACTTTTTTTTGTTCAAATGGGTGTAAAATTTGCTATCGCTAACTGTGCAATGGAAAGGTTATGAAAACTGATCTGTCTTCTCTTCACATTTTTTGACCAACAAGAATTAATTTAAGGGTGGCCGTACACCGCCTACGCAATTTTTTTTTATGGTTGCTATGCACGATTACTACTATTGTATACTTACAGGGGCTTCTCCACTATAACACAAGGACAAAGTACCTGCCGAAGGTACCGCTCACTAATTTTAGAGCGAATCTGGAAGAAATATTGGGGCCTGGTTATAAAACTTTGTAGCACTTTTTTTGGAGCGGTGCGGTAAGTTGGAGCTCCGCAATTTGGTGCACTACTAGCCGAGCCGATACTCTACTGCAAGACGACTTCTTTTCCATTTCAATATTACTTTATGATTTATTCGCAATTTTTTCTATTTATAAGATATTGAAAAATTCTTGTTGTGGTGCAGTTCATTTGTTTTTTAAGGTTTACCCATGTGTAAAAAATTTTTTTTGCCGTTCTCATTATTAGATTCCAAGAAAAACTGATACAAAATTTGGAACTTTAACCGATTACACGCGAATAAAAATTTTAATTGCGCCTTACGTAATGCGGTCACGGGCGCACGCGAGACACAGAGGATTGATTGCCTGGTGGGAGGGTGACACTAAACGAGAGAAAGAAGACGAACGGTTGAAGATTGCCTCGGGGACAGTATTATCGAACGATAGAGTACGCTCTAGGCTATTGGGAAAGCATAAATTCAACGCTAAGGAGCTGTTCCTGACTTAAAAATAACAAAGTACTCGCACCGTTTGGCAAAAACTTTTATGGCATCACACCGCGGCTCTTAGTAAGCACTCTAGTAAGGTTGGAAGTATGGTTTCATGGCTGAAGCAGTTTGCTACTGGATCATAGAGGTAAGAGAAAGTATTTTTGTACACATTTGTCTTACAATCAGGAAGAATTTGTTGATATTTATTTAGGGTGTGTATATTTTGAACTGAGCATCTGTTATAAATTTTGTGAACAGAGAAGCTTTTTTATTGGCTTTTGTGTATGAAAACAGGTACATCACAAATGAATGATAGAATATTTGAGTGTATTCAGTTTGGTACTCCAAGGTGTCTTTACTTTTGATGTGCTGGTAGGCTGCATTGTTGACAGAATAGCTTGTGATCTTACCATCAAGTGCAACTGGTCATAACATAATAGAAGTATATGTCAGAGGGCTCCCTGCAGTCTCACCTGTTATATAAAAATATTTATTTTTACTTTTTGCTATAAAGATGTGGTTGAAATTCCTGTAGAATCGCCTTTCAGAATCATCAATTCCGTTCTCTCGGCAGAGTCCTTGACCATCTAGTAACTACTACAGTCACTACACCCATCAGCACTGAAGTCATTCTTCCTGTCATCAAACTCCTCATCACTACCACCAGAGTTACTGCCATCCTGGTCACTGCCATCCTTGTCGCTGACATGCTGTGCCAGGTCAAGAATATTTTCTTCATCACTAGGATGCTGAAGTGCCAGTGTTCCACTTGCCAAGATAGCTTTCTACTTGTCATATAATGAGCAGTTATAGCTAAAGTAATATTGGTTTGTAAAAAATTATTCTGTGTACCCTTATTATTATTATGAAATATATTTTCAATTTATACTTTATAAGAAAGAAGTCTTATTGTTGTGACAAAATTTACTCAACATTTTCTTATGGAAGTCTATGTATTTTATAAGCCTAAAAGATACTTACAACAATATAGAATCGTCTGCAATTGTGATTGGTGGCTTCCTTGACTCCACAAAGCTGTAGGGCGAAGTGGACGCGAAGACGCATTTTTGACGCATTGACGCGTCCTCCGCGGTTATCGATTTTTCCAATTTAGACGCGTGTACGCGTCAATCGGGGTTAATCGGTTAATTCCACTCGCAATGCTTAAGAAATAGCCCTGCCCCCAATGTCTCGTACTCCTTGTACGCGAGCAATTTTTTAAAAAATTGGTTTGTATTGGTTCTAAAAAAAGCCCGCCTATATCAAGAGTAAATAAACATCAATACAACAATAATAAGAGAGTCAGAAGAGAGAGCAGTTTCTTGGAGATAGTCCGAGGTGAAGGTATTAGGTCTGCGCAGCTTGGAAAGTCTTCGCTCCTCAGAAATCGAGCCTGCTGGATCCATCCGCTTGAGTTCAGGTGTGCAGAGCCTAGAGAACGGCTACAGGAGGAGAGGCAGCCTGGTACACCTTGCGGCGTGAGTTCAGACGACGTATGGAGAGTTGCTGTAAACGGATACGAGACAACTAGTAAGCTAAACTAAAACACCACAAATTCGCAAAGTATACTTCTGCTACTACTGCGCGATTGTTTCTGCTCGCGTATTAACGAATGGTGGGGTATTGGCGGGGAATAAATTAATGTCCGGATCTACATCTATGTGCAGCCACCCTTAAGCTGGGAACTTCCACATCTCCCCCTCTGAAGCAATGCCCCTGATGGCCTACTTATGTATTGACTGTTCTTAATATTCACCATAGGAAATAGTATTTAAAAGCAGGGTGTTATTTAGAATAAGATTAATTCTGAATGTGCCAAAAGAGACACGGAGTTATTGGCCAGTGAATGAGATTATATTACTTCAACTAAAGATAAAAGCAGGGGCATTACGCAAAAAAAAAAAAAAAAAAAAAAAAAAAAAAAAAAAAAAAAAAAAAAAAAAAAAAAAAAAAAAAAAAAAAAAAAAAAAAAAAAAAAAAAAAAAAAAAAAAAAAAAAAAAGACAAAAAAAAAAAAGACAAAACAACAACAACAACAACAACAACAAAAAACGGCAACAATAACAATAAAAAAAATTTCCCCCTCCAAAAACAGAGCTCTACATAAAGCCCATGTCACACAATAAACAATGCCCAAACACCACTAGTGTGTAGCTCACACAACTCACTTAGCTGGCTTCAAGTTGCACAGGAATACTGCCATACGTTCCTGCACATTGTACAAACAGTACACCATCTGACTTAATGAGATTCACGACCACTCCCACCCACCCGCCCACCTGCATCTGTTCCAGAGTCACATGGGCTACCAGACCACTGCAGACAGTCCGGGTTCTGCCAGGCTCACCAACGTCAACTAAAACAAAGCACACCATAGTAAAACAATAAACATGACAAGCAGTCCGGTCCATTCCTCATACCTTCTTCCACATATAATCCATCAGCATCAGGATGCTTCCATGCCTTCAGTATCTTACCAATCCTCATGTCCAACCGCGACACGTCAACTGGCTTGTCACCACCTTTAGCCCCGCCCCCACCTCCTTTATTATTGCCCTGCTTTCCTTCCTTCTTGTTCTTGGTCTGCTCATCTTTCTTCTTCTTGGGAGGTTCCTTGTCCTTCTGAGGAGGTGCGGTTTCAGGCTCAGAAGGTTTGGGTTTGGCAGTATCGGAGGAGGTGGAAGGAGCACTGGTGGAGCTCTGCTTGGGAGGCAGATCTGATGGCATAGCGTATTGAACAACTGTACAAAAGGGAAAAATAACCCCAATTATAACTCCAGACCACACCTTACCAACTCGTGACTTAACTTGGTCTATGCCTCATACCATTACTATGGACACTTCGGGAGGGGGGAGAGAAAAAAAAAGTGCAGTGATGGCAAACCATCTCATTAATTTTACATAAACAAGATTAATTTTGATGAGAGTCATTGTGATGATACTGTACCAGGTTTAGATCAACTTTTTGATGGAAGTGAAGCATGTCATTCAAGTTGCTCACCATCTTTAACCAAGTATTCGTTATGAAACAGCGGGAGTGTATCATTTAAAAAAACTAACAAAAAAACAATGAAACAAAGTTTATTTATGCTGTAGAATAAGCAAACAGCTTGATTAAAGTTAAAATAAGTCACACCCTAGCTCTTCCCATTGAACCATTAAATATATTTTACTTTGTGTTGTGCATTATGTGTTTTGTGGTAATTTGTGTGTCACTGGTCAGCCTTCATGTTTGCTCTGCTAGTTGGCTCTGACTTTGCAATCGCATAACGTATACAGGGAAAAAAATATGCAAATAAAACATTATTTTATTCAGTGATGCACAAAGACTAACACACACATAGCTGCACACAATTAATATAGTTCATACACTGGAACATGCAATTTTTATTGCAAATTCGGAAGAAAACCTTGTCAATTAGTCAAAAACATCACTTACCTCCATTTTTTAATTCTTCCAAGATGAGCTGCTGTTTGATGCAGGAGAGTTCCTTCCTTAATATTGCATTCTCTGACTCAAGACTTGTAGTATCCATCTATACAACGGAATTCAGAAAGAAATATAATGTACATAGCCAATTAGATTTGAACAAGTGATGAATCTTACTCACTGAAGAGGACACTTCTTCTGCAAGTAGAAGACAAAAGTAGAAGACAAAAATGATCACAATAAATTTGAGCACAGTGTGTTTAAAATCTTAATGTCACATAGTAGTTAAAGTATATAGTTAAAGTAAAGATTCAGTTTTAGAAAGAAAACTAAAGCCAATATCAATAATACGGAATAAAATTAACTTACTAGCTTTTTTCTTCAATAATTCTACGTAAGCTCTAAGCTGTTGCAGGGCATTTTCAGCTTCTTTCGCCCGGGATTCCAACTTGAATATTCTTTCTTTCTCTGAAGCGGCCATGAATAAACGATTACTAAAGTTTCTATAATTCAGGAAACACCGCAGTAAAACGGCCATACGGCGCGCGTTAAATGGGTAAACTCGTCACCGCCGGTAGTAGGCGCGGTTTAAAGTCCGGATTGGTTAAATCTGCGCCAGCGGGAAAATAATCCGTTTGTTTGGTGGCTCTAATCCTAGCTATATAAAGGGAGCGAGTGTGAAGTTGCAGTGACTGGCCAACTTAAAGAGAGGTTATGTATAGATAGCGTAAAGTAAGGCCGAGAGTATGGAAGGGCTCCTGAAACTGGAGTCGAATGACACAAGGTCGTCTCGGGACGCCGCCAGTATAATTCACAGCCGGTTGAAAAGCACCCGCGACCCACTGCTACTGGGAGAACTAGTGGATTTCTACTTTCAAACGTACTCAAAAAGAACTAGGAAGATATTAACGACTCTTGGGGAAGCACACTCCCAGGTACATTAAAATAAAAACTAGTCATACACAGTTTGTCTGTTAAATTGGTTTCCCAGGAGATTGGGTTGAAAATTGAAGGGTTAGCAACAAGTGTTACATTTTCATTGGTGGTATTGGTTAGGATTATTTCGAGAAGCTCTTGGAGTGCCTGCAGAATGGGAAGATACTGCCAGTATTCAAGCTGTTGGCCCACACATTAAACTCACAGGTGAGTGAGTAACTTGTCAGCCAAAATATAACAACAGCCGGTGTTGCTAGAGTCCATATATGACAGCCATTGGGTTATTGGGTTCGGATACATAGCAAAGGTTTTATTACAACATGAATAAATTCTAGAGTTGGTAGAATAGAGAAATGTTTCGGTCTTATTCATTGAAATAACTGCTCTAATTGGCGAGCGAGCGTAGCGAGCGAGACACTTACAGGGGTAACACAATTGAAAATCGGGGATGTTTGTTTATTTAGATATATGTATGGACGTATGTATGTCATTTTGTACTTTGACCCTCGCGTTTT
>WLWI01001535.1_pt1 | contig 20035 bp, 20 predicted proteins | sample 6701501 | NCBI WGS metagenome assembly WLWI01 (sample SAMN12718690, study PRJNA515312) | sponge metagenome | isolation source: marine sponge | host: Mycale hentscheli | place: New Zealand: South Island, Marlborough, Capsize Point | collected 2014-11-01 | reverse complement strand
AAAAAGGGGGGGGGGGGGGGGGGGGGGGAGGTTAATGGCTGTCCAGTTTAAATTGGTATTGTTAAAGCTTGTACCCTCCCTCACTTCTCGGATAAGCTTTCTTGCATTCTTCAGCATCTTGCTTACCCTAAACCTGAGTTGGATGTCTTCTAAAGGAATACTGGTTCTCTCCACCAACATCTTGCGCACATCTAAGACAGTTGTGTTGGGCTTCACCTTGAGAGTGATCTCTGACCCTTTATTCAGCTAAATACATTAAACATTAATTAGTAAATAAAAAACAACTTGCAATATAATCAAGAAATATAAAAAAGATTATAATGATGATACATAATAAGGAGATATATCTTAGGAATGGAAGAGGTATTTATATTCAGATGGAAGCTAAACCGAAAGATACATTTGAAGTATACTAATGCAGATGTTAGCTATTGTTACAAGAATTGATAATCCAAGCATTCATTTTAACAAAATCAACAACAACAGAAACAATGAAGAAAAGAAAAATTACAAAAAGTTAATAAATGTTATTATATACCTGCCCTGGAAGAAATGGTTATAACCGCATGCACACACACACACACACACACTTCACAATAGTGACTAACTCTTTGACTGGTCGATTACTTATGGCAACTCTAACATACACATACTTACACACATCCATGTGACTTTAATGCAAACTGGGAACAAATGAACCAACAAAACCTGACGAATTTCCCAATAGCTCTCTCTCTCTCTTTCTCCTTTTTCCCTCTATCCTTCAAAGCTGCAATCTCTTTCATACAGTGATTCTCAACTTACATATTATTGGATGTAAAACAAAACTCAACGGAACAAACGAGAAAAGAGTATCGTTTTTAAAGTAAGCACCACACACCACTCGTTGAGAGACTGCTTAGATATTTTACACTGAGTTCCGAGTTCTCAAAATTCAGCAAAGGAAACTACAAGTGAATGAAAAGACTCAAAATCCATTACCATCATGACCAATACACTGTCATGTGCTATTGCAATAGACAGGGGAAATCTGCCACTTGTACATTGAAGCATTTGTATTGCTTCTAGGATCACCATTGGAAGTTGTAACGACAAGAACTAATTACACTGATAATGCCAAATTATGACTGGTGTATTTACAAACAACACTTCTATACTCACACACAAACACAAGTGCACGCACGCATGCACGCACACACGTACATGTGCATATTAAAATAAAAGTGTGATGACAAGTGTGATGAATAGTCCTACAATACTTCCTTGTAATATTGACTACAACATACAAACACACTCTCACAAAGCATTAACGATCCTTTACTACCTGCATAAATATTTTCTTATCCTAACTCTTACCAGTGCCTTTGTGTTAGCGTCCACTGCCACACTTGTACAAATCATGAAGTATACCTCAAACTCCTGAACCACCTGCAAGCACACACACACACACACACACACACACACACGCACACACACACACATCCTCAATACAGCCTATGTAGTAACACATATGTACTATAGTGTCTTGCATGCATCACAGAGTTTGCATTGACTCCTTATTATCAGTTGAAAGTAAGGGTTCCACACACACCAAACCACCAAAGTACTATCAGTTAACTTCCCAGCAAGAGGAAGAGATCATTATAAAAATATGAGATCAACCCCTTAGTTAGTAGAGCAGATTATTAGAGCAATCCCACCACCCACATTCCCAACCTCCAGGTGTAACTTCGACTTCTGGTGGAGAACAGAATTATTGATTCTCTCATTCTAACGGCAACTAACCGGAGTCTTGGAGGGCGGAGTTGGGGGAGGATCTTTCCTTTTGGGGTTCACTGGACTTGCTCTAGGGGAGTGGCCAGGACCATTCATGTCCAAGTCACGGAGATCAGCCTTCCTCTGAAGTGACATCTCCTGGCTCTTCTTCACATCTTGAGACCTGTGTATAGTCATGTATGTAGTATTGAATGGGGGCCATGTTTGGTGTCTATAACAAACTCATGAAATGAAAGACTCCAAGTCAGTTCACAGCTTCACGCCAGGTGGCAATCCTAGATAAACCCACCTTAAAGTCAGACAGACTCTAACTCTATTTCATTTGCAAGATCAATATTGGCATCTGAATCATCGCATAACTAGACTAATTTAAACTGACCATAAATCCTGAATCAGCAAGCTAATCTGGGGTGGGCAAAAAAAAAAAAAAAAAAAAAAAAAAGCACTCTATTATCCCCGAATCCTGTACAAGCTAACTGGCTCCCTCAACCTCTTTAGAGTTGGAACATTTTATAGTAATGCTTACAATAAGAATGGCACATATACCAAACATCAACAAAAACAAAAAACAAAACAAAAAAAACACACACACACACACACACAATAAAAGATCTATTAGTTTTAAACCCAACTAAATAATCTAGTTTTGTTTCCTAATTGAACTCATTTGCCCTCAGCACCTTTCAAATGTCTGCTCCACCATGACCTCTAGTGCATTCATCAAGGCAGGGATCTGAGTGGTGATCAGTCTGAGGGAGCCAGTGTCGTCACTCTTGGACTGGTTCCCATACAATAGCACGTGCTCCACGATGGCACAAGAGAAGGCGTGTACCTACAGGATGAAGACAATAAAAAAACAACAACAACAAAACTAAAATTAAAGCTTGCGAGAAGTAGCCAAACTACCAATTAGAATATTTGAAACATCCAAGAGCTTCCAACACTCCTCAAAATTCCTGCAGGACACTCCTCCTACTACTTACCTATCCCTGGTCTTTACACAAGCTAGTGAACTAGTACATAGCCAGACAGCTTGACCAACAGCACTGGCCATGAAGGACAGAGAGACAGACAGACAGACAGACCTTGACCTGAACGAGATGGAGTTTTAAAAGCAAAGGTAACTTGCAACATTCCTAAGTAATTGCGAGATAAACAAGAGTATAGCGATTTCTCAGAACAAGTGTTATCACTTGCGATGTTCGCAGGGTGCTAGACATCTCACTAGTTAACAAATACCGATCCGATTAAGACCTTGCCCATATGGAGATGTTTACTTATATATACCAATAAACGAAATGTTGTCAAGACTAGAATGCAGCATCACACACTAACATACTTGCACAAGTGTAACGATTATTGTCAAACTGCAATGTACAGGCAGGAAGACGGTTCGCAGCTAGCTGGTATCTGATTGATATCATCTGGTCTATAAAGTTAGTTTGCAAATACTGACCACCCATACAAATTCATTCAACAACAAAAAAAAAACCTTTCAAATTCACTTACAATTTTTAAAAATCAAAGACCTGTTTCCATGAAAATGTACTTCATTTCATGTTGCCATGAAGGTATTACTTCTCACATGTGCACTCCTTGCTATCTTGCATGTAATTATCACAGGGTGTGAAGCTCATTGTATCCCTCAGGTCACATGCCATGCTCGAGCCCATGAACATACATCTTAATCACACGAATCAACACCTCAAGCTCATTTTGAAAGTACATAAGATCTAGAAATTCTCCTGAAATGTCACATGTAGACCCTAAAAGTCGGGTATTATAAACTTTTCTCACTTTAAAGGGACATTTGCTGCTTCCTATTAGAGAGTGTGGCTTACTTCTGCTTATTACCAAACGTACAAAATCACTTTCTCTTATTAAGCAGCTGTCCAAGTTTCCTCAGAAAAGAAGCAGGTGTTGCTGTAAACTTGTTCCAGTGTATAGCTGTTTATCACTGGCCTATTTGTGAAGCATTGTTTTGTTTGCTGGCAGTTTAGTGTCATTTTAGAGCACTGTTACTAAAACTCCAGCTGTGTGCATTACTTTACGTTTTTGTTTATTTTGTTTTTGTTTTGTTTTACATAGTGCTGTAAACCATAGAATGTGAAAGTTTATAGCATCTCATACGTTTTATCTGTTGGCTGTTGTTGCAATTCTTGCCTCAGTGGGAGGCTACTCTGCTGTTAATGGTACCAATGCCTGCTAAATAATCAACAATGCATTCGTTGTGATTGTGTTTTTTTTTGTTTTTGTTTTTTTTTTTTTTTGTATTTTGCCTTCTTTTTTTTCCTTCTTTTTTTTGTATTTGGCTTCTTTTTTTTCTGGTCATAGTATAGTGATACAGTAGAATAATAATTGTCTGTAATGCGAAAATCACCTCCTCTTCTTTTCCTTTTCTTGGAAGTGATCTGACATGGCTGGACCCTGCCCAAAACAGAAGCTATTCTACTGAGCTGGCTTGTCACGACTGGCTCAAAAACCAAGTGCCAAGGAAATCTACTGCAAATTTCAGGAAAATATAACTAATAACCTGAAAATTTTGACCAAATAAAAGAACTTCATTGAGTAAGCATAGATAATGGGACATTTGCTGTGTCAACATTCATAATAAACAACTGAAGCAGTCAACACAATGAAACTTAAGAGTACATAGTATTGGTTCTGTCTTACACAAATGCCTTAAATCATCCTATCTTTGGTGGTTCTTTGAGACCAAGCACAAACACTTTCGCCCTGTTCTGCTCTGATAATCAATGGTTGTCTGACAGGTGAACCAAAGAACATAGAAACAGAAAGAAAGTGTACCATTCATGGTACTGCATTTTTCAGACAAGAAGGGAAAAAACCAGAGCATTGTTAACTTCCTGCTTGCAAGGCCAGCCATACATGACTGTCCCCAAACAGGTCTGCTGGGGTCATGGTGGGCAGCTGCCTGCAATAGTTTAACTCCTTCTTTAGTAAGGGGAGCCCCAGTGCCCTTGGCTTAATTAATCCACACAAGGTGAAAGAGGACCAATTTACTAGTATCAGATTTGGGAGTGCCAGTGAAAACACCACTAGAAATTCGGAAGCTGAACAAAATATTTTAATTGCCTCAAGGACAAACAACAACAACACCCATACACAAAAAATTGTAATTACAATAATTTAACATTTTATCACCAACAGTTGAAGCCAAGGAAATGGGTGATGCTTTCTGATAAGGTACAAGGACTTTTGCTAACTAACAACAGGAACAAACCTATTTATTGGAATATTATTGGAGCAATACTTTTAGCAAAATATGAGCTATGAAAGGTATGACTTTGGCATGCTTCAGAACAGCTCCAGAAGTGACAATGGTCAACTTCCTCAAGTGGGACAATACACAAGCTACAAGTGGAGAGAGGTGGTGTGAGTGAGAGATGAGAGAGAGAGAGAGAGAGAGAAAAAAAAAAGGGGGGTTAGAAAAGAGGAATTTCAAACCAGACCAGCCACCTGGAATGTCCCTGCCATACAAAACGCATCTCTATTACCTATATACTCATTCACTCACTCACTCCTTTATGTACCTGAGGGCGCATGGGGAACTTGGTGACAAACAGATTGTCCACAACATCGAGGAGTGTGCAGATTAGCCTGGCCACAGTAATTGCAGGTTCAACCAGCAACTCCTTACTGGGAGCCCTCTGACTGGCCTGGTCTGTCAGCTGTGACGTGGAGCGGGACAGGCCAGACACCACCATCTTCAGAGTGTCTTCAGTATTCCCTTGCAGAGGGGTTGGGTATTGCTGGGGCTCCTTTTTTCTTGCAAGTTCGTTGTGCTGGGATTTCAGTTCAGCTACCAGCCTCTTCTCGTGTTCAGATATCACTTGGGCACTGCCACATATGCTGTTGGGTCTCCTGCCTGTGGGGCTGGTTTTTCTTCCTACACCACAGCCACCACTGGAACTACCAACATCTGGTGGAGCTGTTCCCAAAATGTTGTCCAAGGATATGTCAATTTCATCCTTTCCTGAAGTTCTCGACGAGTGCCAAGCATCCAATTCGACCACTAAAAGGTCTACTGCTTTCCTACTGCTAGAGAGTTTCTGTAGCGAGGCGGAATCTACAGCTCTGGTGTCCTGCGCTATCTTCTTCGCTGCTATCACGAATTCAGCCAAAGTAGCTGTAGAACGCGCTCGTAAACCTTCTGGTGTTCCCTCAACGAGTTTCTTACAAGCCTGGACGATTTGAGTAGTCAGCTTCACAAGTTCCTCGGCTTTTCCAGAGGCTCCTATCACCTTGGAGAGACGGTCCTTGGTCTCGGAAAATAGCTCTCTCCTCTCCCGCGCCGTCAGCGCCATGTCTAGAACGCTGGCTCCGTTTGACTAAAGCATACGACAACAATACTAGCTAGGGTAGTTAAACAATGTGCAAAAAAAACAATCATCTCAGTCTTATATGGACTTCTTCATTTTTATATGTGCACAACGTCAACACCTGCTGTTGAAATTTTTGGTGTCGGGTAAAGGGACACAATCGGAGGGTACAACCCTAGCGAATGAGCTTTTAATTAAGCATACTGTCATTTGATGTTGTGTCATAAGAACATGCTACCATAATAATAATGAATGCTGAAAATACAAAATACTAAAAAAATTCATATTTGCAGTTATCGATTCCTTAGTTCCATCTTGATGCAGGTTTTAAAAGTAGACCATCCACCAATGAGCTGTTCCTCTCTCATCTATGGCAAGCAAAAGTACACGGAAAAGAAAATGAAATAAAGATAATAATTAACTTAAAATAACTAACCCTCAGTCCTCGAAGTTTCCAGCTTTTCATGACAGACAAAAACTCCCGATAGCTGAGCTTCTTATCCCCATCCACGTCAAATATGTTGAAGACAATGCTAACGACAGACTTGTCCAGGGGCTTCCCCAGACAGACCTTGGCCGCTCTTCCAAACTCCTCCTCGGTGACGGAACAGCCAGCAATGGTAAACATCATCATGGCTATCTCAAAGTCATCCAGAGAGTTCAGAAGCTCACAGAAGTCACAAAACTGGTCAAAGGTTACACCCTACAAGTCAAAGTGTAATTCAATAGGAGAGAATGTCATTGCATGCATGTGGTTAACCTAATTAATTTTGACATGTACACCATGTACATATACAAATTCAATGAGGTCTGTCATTACAGCCACATGCCATGCCTTAGCTAGGACAAAATTTCTACATCTACACTGCATCAGCAATTCACACACCCTATCACCTGGCTTCAGTTTCCCACTGTGACTTAAACAAAACCTCGGACTTCAAAAAAGAGGTAATCATTGACATTATTCCATGTTTGACAGACAGCTCACACTACAGCTCATCATACTTCAGAACAGGATTAAGACAGGAAAGAACTAACAACAACCACTCAGTCTACCTCTCTGTCACATTTGTTGTTGAACGTACAAATTCAAGCAAGAGTTTACCTTATCTACATCCTTGCCCTTCTTGAGCCGTTCAAAGACAGGGTCAAGGTCCCAAGTAGTGTGCCTCAGCAAGATTCGGGCAAAGTCCTCTTCAGAAATAGTTGGAGAGCCACCAGCATGCTTATTGAAGTGGATATCACAATTAAAGAAACAACATATCAGGAAACATTTACTATAGAAAAACTGGTACAATCCTAGTCTTCCATGAGCTAAAAGTGCAATAATTATATACATGTATTGGGTAATAAGTAGGATATCTCAATCTCCAGAATCTCTTCTTGCAAATTTTCAATGAATCTATAGAACACGGAAAAGGAAAGAGACCACAAAGAATGAAGCCATAAGTGAGGGACCACTCAAGTCCATCCCATTACATCTCATTCCATTCCATAGCCCACATCCTAACCACATCACATTCAGTCACCACAACACACACACACACACACACACACACAAACAAACAAACACACACACAAAACTCACTGGTAAAAGTCCTTGGAGTAAAGTTTCTGGCGTCCTTTTTGTCCAAACAAGTGGACCGTTAGAGTGCTGCGTTCAAGAGACTGTTGGATGAGCTGTCACACACCAGACAGGAGACAGAAGGATGGAGGAAAGAGGAAATAATTGTTTATAAATAACCATGATTTGAGATATCAAAGGAAATATGTAAACTTGATAAATAGAGCACCACAGATAAGAACCCTCCCTCTGTGGAGGTACATGCTACATCAGTGGAGCTAAGTGTGCTTGCGCATTATTGAAAACATTGAATGCTAAAAAATGCACAAAAACTGGGGTAGGAGTGAGGTGTTGAAACATTTTCATACCGCGCTGCAACTTACTGCATTATCTCTCTGAGTGGTGACTGCTTGTAGTACCTGCAAAACAAAATCACAATTATCACTCTCTTATGCAATTCTAGTTCCCATAAAAATTTCAGTCTGGTGGGTAAGAGTCTGTTGTTGATTTTGTTGTTGTTTATTCAATGAGATTTTGGCCATAAAAGCAGCACAGCACAAATTATATTGTTATGCTATAAAAGCACGATACTCACCAGCAAAAAGCAACTACAACAATTGTACGTGCACCAGGCACACACCCATGACATCTATATAAGTGGATGCTTGCTGTTCTTGTTGTTGTCACGACTTTGTAGGATTCTAGTCAATAAGACCAGACAGCCATTCTTCAGTCATACTTATTATTTATACATCATCCAAAGCATAGCAACATATAAAAAGAAAGCTTCAGTTGCCCAGCGGGCTACCAAGTTTGAAAAAAAAAATTCTACATAGCTAAATGTTATCAACATCTGGAAAGTAAATCTATATCTGTGTTAGCTTGGCAGCATTGTAAAATTCTATCCACAGCTGTTTCCAATGCCAATAAACACAACACGCACACAGTGTTCTGTAGTGTGGGGTTAGGCATGCATCTATCTCTCCAATAAGCAGCCCCTTAGCAAAGCATGCCAATAATGTCCACTGAACCAGCATAATGTTCTACATGCCATACCACACTTCTGCCTGCATGAAGCACATAAGCTGCTGACGAGACTGGCACAACGCAATGAACACTGACTGACACACCCACCTTACTGAACTCTTTCGAATCCACAGAGTCGCTCCTGTCCGCGTCAATCATTTTGAAGGCGACTTCAAACTGCCGCCTGGTTTCTAAATAACAACCAACACACGACAGTAACATCACCGACATACTTCAAATGATTCCAATGTACACGTACTGACTAATGCCGTGAGGAGAAACAGGTAGTCCGCATATGTTAGAATCCCTACACCAAACACCCACACACATTCATGGTTACAATGGAAAGTAACTCTTTGGTCCTATCTAGGGCCTTACCTTCATTCCACATGTCCCTGAACAAGTGAATGCTTCCTTTGGATCTAGATAGCGTCTTCTTGAGGTAACTCTCCAGCTCGGCCTCACTGACATAATGGGGTTCATGCACTACATGGTTAAAGGAAGGTGATGACTACTGAAAAAAGTTAACACTTATATAGCCATCTGATAATGATGGGTCAGCTTTTGCTTACTTCTGGGTTTGTTGATCGTAACCGACTCCAAGAAATCCCTCGGGGTCATGTACGGCTCCCCTTTAAAATAGATGGACGCAAATTGTTTATAGCGACGCTCACGGATTGATATTTTTGGGTTTTCCTCTGAGTTCTTCTCCTTTGAGGTTCCAGAGCCTGCATTGAGCTGAAGAGAAAATGCAGGTTGGTCACTCTTTCTTCTGTTTTTCCATCTCTGATACCAAATAAAACCAATTCCAGACACCAACAGTCCAGCACTGCCAATCTGTATGAAAATGGTCGATTTACTCTTGCTACTTGAAAATTTTGCCTCGTCCTGATGCTCCTCCGCCCGCCCAGTAGAAATACATCTCAGAGCTGACTGACGAGAAGTACGGAGAACCGAGGTAGAGCAGAATAAGACTCTACTAAGCGTAGCTTGACTCCTCTGCATCTCTTACTCGCAGCCCTCCCCAGAATTGTTCCCCGAAAGATTTATAGCTTTTGTTTTTTCTTTCTTTTTCACCTTTCACCTTAGCCAAATGAAGCCCACTTGTACACAGGATGAGGTGGGCGTGTTTTATTTTAAGCTCAATATTGAGGAGTGTGCACACTTTTTGTAGGGGGGACAACACACTGAGAGAATGTAAAGGATCCACTAAGAGCATTGCGGAGCTTCAAAAATGAGAACTTTGGGAGTGTTAACGGTGCTCTTTTGTGTTTTCTTCCAAGCGCTTAGTGTGGATGATCAGGTGACCTTAGCACAAGAGATAGACCAGAAGGATACTGCACACAAAAAAGCAGTCATAGACGTTCCAGTTCTTCCAGTGAAGGATGATAAAGTAGAAAAAAAGGTGGAAGAAAAAGAGGAGCAGCTAAGAGATGGCATTAAAGAGCCTGTACTTGTAGAAAAGCCAGAAGCCAATGTAAGTGAACATGGTTTTGAATTTGTTTGTTTAATTATCATTTGTTTTGATATAGGGACAAAAATCCAATAAAGATACTGTACCAGTCCAGTCTAATTCACGTTTTCTTCATGGGTTTGCAGCTTCAATATCTGTTATTATTGTTTCTGAGATAGGAGACAAAACATTCTTTATTGCTGCAATTATGGCCATGAGACATTCAAGGTTTGTGCTGATCATTTAAATTATATTTTCATTTCAGGTAAAGGGTGAGCTGGTGGTTTTGTAGGCATGTAGTGTGAATGACGTTGAAACGACATGTAATAATATCGTCCATTGACAGCTATTGATACAAAAGCCATGCGAACTTCTTGCTTTACCAAATACTCTTTTCATGCTCACATGGTGTTGGCATTTCCATTGTATGCTTCTTAATTCATAAGGTAAATGAACCACAGTCTATTGAGGATTGAGAGTGGTATTTCGTAATTATATTCTGTATTACGTGTGGGTGATTGTTAGCTCTTGGCTACACTATTTCAGGTGGCCAGTGTTTAAAAGCCATTCGACAATTGGTTTTGGAAAGAATGGGGGAAGATGAAATTGTGGTTGATTAGACTGCAGAGTTTCCAGCATCTAAGGTGCATTCACCCCACTTCCAGGCAGCTTGCATCTTAGTAGAGTACCTGGAAGAATGTTGTTTGGGTCTTTAACAGCTTGAATTGTTTCATTCATGAGAATGGAAGTGGGCTCATGTCTACAGCTTGTCTGTCTGTGTTGGTGTAGGTGGCTTGTGTTTGGGGGTGCCTTATCTGCTCTGGGTCTGATGACAGTGCTCTCTGTGTGTCTCGGGTTTGCCACAATGATCATCCCTCGCTCTGTGACCTTTTATATCAGCACTGCCCTGCTGGCTCTCTTTGGGTTCAAGATGCTCTACGATGGCTACAAGATGGACCGTAATGAGGGGCAGGAGGAGTTGGAGGAGGTCACCCAGGAGCTGCAGAAGAGAGAAGAATCGGTAAGGAATCATCAGATGGCAGTGGTTCATGTTGAGTAAACAGATTGTAATTGGCAACAGAAGTGCCACATGCTGAATTCACATGTTTGTTATGTACACAGTTGGGTCCAGGCTCAGGAGATGTTGAGCAAGGTTTGACCTCGTCTGTTCCCTTGCGAAGGCGTCTGTGGTTTCTTGGACCAATAGTGTCTGCTATTTTCTTGCAGTCGTTTACTCTCACATTCTTGGCAGAATGGGGAGACCGATCTCAGCTGACCACCATTATCCTTGGGGCTAGAGAGGTGCGTGTGTGTGTGTGTGTGTGTGTGTGTGTGTGTGTGTGTGTGTGTGTGTGTGTGTGTGCTTGGATATTAGCTATGTGACTTTCTGTCTCATATAGAATGCATTGGGGGTCATTCTTGGAGGGACTCTTGGCCATGCACTGTGTACAGCTTTGGCAGTGATTGGAGGGAAAATGGTGGCTCAAAAGATATCTGTTAAGACAGGTGAGTGTTTAATTGTATATGGGTTTAAGGGCAGGGAAGCATGCATTAAAAGGGCAGGGATGGATAGGTAAAGGGTCTGTAAAAGGGATGGTTAACTATTAAAGGGTAGGGATAGGTAAAGGGTTTTACTATTAAAAGGGCAGAGATAGGTGAAGATTTTAATTGTACTCTTTGTGTTTTATTCCTTGCAGTTACTCTCATTGGAGGTGTTGTCTTCTTAGTGTTTGCAGTAACTGCCTTTTTTCATGCAAATGATCAGGATTAGTTTGGTTTTCATTTATTTGATTGAAATTGTTTTTGTTTTTTTCCAACTTTGTTATTGCACTTTTTTTTAATTCTCAGTTGCCTCTACTATTTTGGTGTCTCTACCTCTATCTGATTGTCATACACATTTAACAGTTACTTCATTACTTCTGCACTTATTTTCTTTCCATATCTTCTCATCATTATCATTATGCCCTGTGTATTATGAACTATTTATTTACAAAAGTGGTAATTGGCGAATTAAAATTTGACAAATGAAAGTTCTGTAGTCTGTGAAAATTACTAATACATTATTGCAATGCATATCTTGTTATTGATCTGAGGATGCCATTTTCTCCAAGACTGCCAAAACTTGTTCCTTGTCTTTATTTTCAAGTGATACTGAAGATTCAACTCCACCAGCTTGCATAAATGAATAATGTGAAATGTCAATTCTAGAATTGAGGGTTAACTTACAGTATCTCCCATAAATTTTGGGTTCCACACCGCTACACTCTCGAATAAGGAATGGAAAAGATGGATTTTGCAGCTTTAAGTCAACGTAGTAATTCTCCAGGAATTCTCTGCATGAAGATTAGCTGGAATGACGCTCCATTTTTTCTACCACCATTCTCACTCACCTAACTCCCTGGCTGCTTTTGGAAGTCTGACAGAGATGAATGCGCACTTCTTTTAAATGCCTAGAAATACTCCTCACCCAAGGAGCGGTAGCCATTATTACTATATTAATGGTGAAGTCACGCCTATTGCTCCACCTCCCAATCAACTTTAAACTCCCAGATCGCTTTCTCTCTTTTAGTCTTCGGCCAACGAACCCCGCCCCACACGTGTTAACCCCTACCGTTCCACACCCTTTTTGGCGTACCCTCCAAAGATTTAAAAGATAAAAAGTTGGGACTGATAAAGGTCTGCAGGTTTGTAAACCCGCCGGGTCGTCGTTTGCCATGTCTTACAGCGATTATGAAGATGACACTGAAGATGAAATTGAAGAGGACAACCAAGAGGAGAAAAACAATCAAATAATGAAAGATTTAGTTGCCTACTGCAAGTATGGGTGAGTATTTTGATACTTGAAAAAGCTCCACCCTTTTTTTAATTTCTTTTAAATTTTTATTAGTAACAAGAGAAAAGTTGTGGAGGTGCTTGAGGAACATGGAGATGAATTTGCTAGTAGAATTGACATTGAAGGTCATACTCTAGTACACTGGGCAGCCTTGGGTGGGTTTCACGAATTGATAGATTTTCTTGTGGAGAATGGTGCCCCCCTCAACAACCAGAGCAACAATGATTATGGGCCCCTTCCAATCCACTGGGCATGTGTGCATGGTCATATTTTGACTGTGGAGTATTTCCTGAATAAAGGAGTGCACATTGATTCAACGGATCGCAACGGTTGCACTCCTCTCATTGTGAGTGCTCAGTACGGTGAGAGCCTGTGCGTCTCATATTTGCTACAGAAGGGAGCCAATAAGTTCCATGTGGATACCAATGGAGACAGTGCACTCCACTGGGCTAGTTTCAAAGGTACGTTGCATTTGCTGGTTGATGAAAGAAAGCGCATTACAATGTGTGTAAAAATGTTTATTTATGCAGGCAATCCAGAAATTGTTCTGATCTTATTGAATGCTGGGCTTAATGCAAAAGAAAAGGATTCCTTTGGCCAGACCCCTCTACATTCTGCTTGCATCAAGGGGGATATACAGTGTGTGGGAATGCTAATTAAACATGTAAGTGTATTCATTAAGGTAACCACTGCTCTCAAGTGGAGTGTGAGTTAACAGTATAAAGGTGGCATCATCCCACCTCATTAGTGAGTGTCCTGTTTGTATGGGATAAGGTGATGATACAAACCCAATATTCGCAGTTTCCACCATAGACACTTTGTGTTGGTGATGGCTATTCCTTGGATGTCTGATTATCCCTACCATTTTTTTACTCAAAAAAGAGAGAAACTATAAAGAATATAGAGAGGATGTCTTGCTTCTTATGTTGAACCTTCAGCTAATGCTAAATTTTTTAAAGTTAATATTGGAAACAAGACAAACTAAACAAGATTGTCAATGGCCTGTATTAAAATTGAAATATGATTAGTGTGTTTAATCAAATTGATATGATTTAGTAAAGGAATTGAATCTACATCTTTTACTACTAGAATATTTTTTCTCTGCATACCAGTAGGTGTTATACTTGGTTTCAGGATATCATAAAACAGCTAAGAAATGTGTGTTATTTTAAGGAGAAAATAAGTTTAAGTATGTGGCATGTTTGTCACAGAGTAGTGGCTATTAGAAGTAACGGTGATGGTGGAAGTCGCGGTTGTGGAATCATGAACAAGAAAAATGTTCCTTAATCACTTTCAATTATACTTTTTTTAATTAAAATTATGGAGTAATTCCTAAAGAACACTTATAGAAGTATATGTGTTAAGATTTAACATAGATAGAGCAACTTGATTGAACTTATGTAAGTCAGTTGGGCATGTTGTAACTGTTTACATCCTGTCTGCTTCTTTACGACCACATAGTTGCCTATGTGGTTGTATTCAAATTATCTTACTTTTCAAAATGAAGCACTAAAGGTACAAACCCTCAGCACCACTATTACGATAGAATAGTTTAATTGGCGTATATCTATGTCAAATATAGCTCGTGCAATGAAATCAGGAGACGTAAATACTCTCTTCATAAGAAAAGCTGAAATGGCAAGCGACACTCACCGATAGTTTCTGCACAAACTCCAATTCAAGCACTTAGTAAACTATTGAGTGTAAAGCTAAACTACTGCAGGCAAGCAAAAAAAAAATTGCTTACATGATCACGACATGACGAGAGGCATTAACTGCAAAAGCATAAATTTCTATTGCCAAAAAATGAATATGCTTTTTCCGTAAAAACTAATTATGTATATTAAAGGGACTTAAATTTTCCGGTACAATAGTTTGATGCGCCTTTCAATGCATGGGAGACTAACACCTATGAGATCCATTTTGATGACAGGCTTACTTATTAAAAACTTAAATGTTATGGCTAGGATTGATTTATGTTTGATTTTCATCACCTAATGGTGGGCTATGATTAATAATTCCAGGGAGCAGATTCCACGGATGTAGATGTTAATGGCAAGACTCCTCGAATGTTGGCCCAGAAACGACGTCACCGCATGCTTGTCAAGTTCCTTGACAACAAGGAGACTGGAGGAGATTTTCTGGACTGGAGGTGAGGAAGGGATGGGGCTGCTTTGAGGTCGGACATGAAGCACACATGGAGGGACTTGTAAGAACTGTAGTGCGGGGGAAAGTTTGACAGTCAAGAAGGAGTAGGGCTTCCATTAAGGTGATAGTCGCTAGACTTGACAATGTGTTGCAATAACTGGTTTCATTGCAGGGTGATGTGATAGAATGTGGGGAATCATCTTAAATGGTACCCATATAATATTCACTCTCTATAAGCATGCTTCTACTCCTATCTTTTATTCTTTATGGGTGGACATTAAAATTTGAAATCATGTTTTTACAAAATGAGTTTTTTTTGTTTATTTGTTTTCCCCAGGTTGATCACATGTATTTAATTTTATTTTTTTATTTTATTTTTTTATTTTTTATTTAGGCTATCTCGTTTATGTTATTTCCCTCCAATTACTCTGATGTAATTATTTTTATTAGGACATACGTGTTTGGTCCTCCAAGCAGAAACCGCTATGCTCTTATATTCTATCTCTGTGCCTTTCTGGTGTGGGCATACCCATTTTACTTCTTCAGAGTAAGTTTGAACTGTCTGTTGTGATGGCATTGTGGTAGGTAGCTAGAGGATTTTTCTTTTTTCTTTTTTTAAAAAACATATACTTGGACTTATTGAGCTACAAACTGCTGCCAGTTAGAAGAGTGGTAAAAGTCACCTATGGATGCATTTTTACAAAGATAATTTACCTGTTTAGAATCACACTCAATCATGGAACCCTTTACCATATTGTGTTAGTAGGTGATCATTATTAAAATTCAACTCAATCTCAGGGTTAAGAGACCAGCATGTTCAATAGGCTATCCAACCAAGCTATGATAAGTTTATTGCTAGAATGATGAATACTTTGAAATCCTGGCGAACGATTGAAGGTTAAAAAAAGAAGAAAGGTTTCACCCTACAGCTCCTCCCAGTGTACACTAAAAGAGTGGTGAGATTCCATAGGGTATTTCACTCTGAGTTTTGTTTACCTCTGGTTTACCCATTAGTTTGTGAGGTTGTTTGCTTGTCATTTTTATTTATTTATTTTTAATTATTTTATTTATTTATTTATTTTATTTATTATTTATTTATTTATTTATTTTTAGATTGTTCCCCTGACTTTAGAAGACCACCACATGGTCCATCTCTTCTTTTGGATCTTCAGTGTGTTCCAGTGGGTGTTGTTCTATTGGACTCGCTGGAGCAACCCAGGCTTCGTCAAGCCAAATAGACAAAGCTATGACAATGCCATGAAAATGGTAAGATTTGGGCAGTAACCAATTAATTTCAAGAAATATGGTGGGTGGGTACTTTTCCCAATGATAATTTTTTTGTCCCGTGAGAGGTTTATGACTTTTTAATGGCTTCTGATGGATGCAGACTTATAACCAGGTCAGTCTGTCAGTCATAATAGCACTTGGAGGCTTCAAATGGTAAAAATTTGCTGGAGTAAGCAAGAACTTCAAACTAAATGACCCTTACCATATTGTATGAATGGACTTGCTATCATTCACTTATTGTATAAAACCACGTTTCAAAAGACTGCCTTGAAGTAGGTCAGACCAGCCATTGTTTCTTGTGCAGATTGGAAACCCCACCGCGTGGGGGGACTTCCGAGACATGAACAATCCCATCTTCAACATCTGCCACACCTGCAAGACGGTGCGACCCATTCGCTCCAAGCACTGTCGGCACTGCAACAAATGTGTGGAGGAATTCGACCATCACTGCCAATGGCTGGATCATTGCATAGGGAGAAAGAACAGGTGAGCAGTCGTTGGTACAATGTGGGCGTGGCAGTAGCATTGGTAGGTGGAGACGATACATTGGTGGTGGGTGGTGTAGTTTGTGTGTATGTGTGCTCGGTTATTGTAGCGTAAATAGTGTATTATCAGTTCACTAGCCAATTCAATATTCCACACTTATGTCCAACTTTTGAAAATTAGGAATGCAGTAACATAAGGTCTTTTAATCCATATCTACTAGTTACATCAGTTTCTCTCTCCAGCTCTCTTTCTTTGAGTCATCTCAGCTCTTCTTATCAAGTCATTCATTTCCTTCTCGTCCTTTATCTATCTCTCCTGCTTCTCAGGCTCTCTGTCCTATTCATGATTGTGGACATAAGCTTTGTGAAACTATTGCATTCTCTGCAACAATTTCACATGTATTTAGCTACAATAGTCTTGTCTTTTTTTATAGCCTTATACAGAATGTGTTGATAGTTTCTTGTTGCTAACCAAATATTCTTGCATACTTGGAAATCACCCATTCAGTTTGAGGCGAAAGCTTTACCAACCAACCAGGCTCAGCTCATGAATTGAATACACATACCATCGTCGTTGTTTCCAACACACAAATGTCTTATTATAAGATTGTGGCAGTGTCATTTCTTGAATTAATCACCCATTGTTGTCAATTATTCTGGTTACCTAAATTATTCCAGAATAATATATCAAAGCCTATTCCAGACAGCTGATAAATTTTTGAGAATGTAACAATATAAACAAGACAGACAGCTGGTAAAGGTTGGTGAAATAGCCACAATAAAGACAGCTTTACATCACCTCCTACCTTCAGTTGTTGCACGACCATGTCTCACTGCACTACAAAGTAAAGTCAACAGCTGCAAGAGTTGGTCAAGTCAAGTAGTCCATATTAAAAGATTCCCCAATTCCTAATATGTATACCTAACTATGTATGTAGCTATTTGCTGCACTATCTGTGGTTGTTATAGTGTAGTAACTAATTGAGTGACTATAACACATGGGGAGGCTGTATGTTCAGTTATAAGCTAGTACTAAGGTACTCATTACTGGCGCTTCATTTGATGAGATAGATATACTTGTATGGTGGACATCACATTCATGTCAAATTGACAATGATTGTATTCATTATGTTGTAGTTTGTTTATCTAATTAAGTATTTGTCCGCCAGGGTTCCTTTCACGTTCTTCCTACTGGTGATGGGCGTGAACAGCATGTTTGCCATATTCTTCATGTGGGAGGTGGTCAGGCAGTCGGGTACGGATATCTTTGTGTACTTCGGGATATTGCTGTTCTGCGTGTTCTTTGTGAGTGGAGTCATCCAAACAGTGCTTCTGGTGAGTCTGGCAGTCGTTGTTAAGCAAGGTGTGAAATTGTCTATTCAGAAATTCTGTTTTCACAGAAATGGGTAGTTCACCTGTGGCAAGCAATTTATTATTTTTTAGCAGTCCATAAGCCAGCAGTCTCAAACAGTACTATGCAGATACAGGACACTGTGGGTCATGTGACTAAGTAGGTGTTAATTGACAATCTATCCCAACCTCGTTATCTGTTATGTCATTTACATGCTGTGCATGGCTCACACTTCCCTTTCATTCAGGGCTAGGCACTATCCTTAGAGTAGCTATTCAATCACATCTGCAGTTAGCCGTGTTGTGGGTAATGGAAGCCTTAGAACCACTTTGTGAGGTTTCTATTCACATGTGACGAACTGTCTGGTCACATGTGACGAGCTACTGGTGGTCACATGATCCTACTTTAGCATGTGTCCAGGACAATGACGGCTATTGTTGGAAAACACAACTCTTAATTGTGTGTGTGTGTGTGTGTGATTAGTTTCAAATGATCATCACGAACATGACCACTAACGAGAAGGCCAACTCCAGTCGCTACCGCCACTTCAAGAACCTAGACGGCAAGTTTCACAACCCGTTTGACCATGGAATGATGCAGAATTGCATGGAGTATTGGCACCTCTCTCTCCCGTCCTACTTGAGTCGTGCACGGCAGCATTCTCACATTGTGTGATAACTGCGGCTCACTCCTAACTAGCTATAATTTGCAATACAATAATTTGCTCTCTACCTGTCACGACTTTCTAAATCTTTATCTTATCTATCTTTTTTCCTTTTTGTGCTTATTAAAAAAAAAAACAACAGCTATTAATTCCATATTTAACTTTTTTTTGTGCATTATTTTTTTATAATAATTTCATAATAATATTAACAGGTGATGACAAAAATATTATATTCTACTGGGAGTTCAGAGGTGATATGATGGGATATTGCATGCCCCATTAGCAGCTGGACGTCTCCTCCAACTTGAAAGTGACCCGCCTTCTTCCACTATCTTTCTTGATGTGTGGTGGCACAGGAGGAAGGACCTTGACTGCATTGGGGCAGATCTTCAGCACATGGTCATGATGGTTACTCCACTCGGAGCTGTAGCAACTGAGGAATATCCTGCTCTCCATCTTTCTCTTCTTCTTTGCCTCACTCTTGAGGACTCCTTCACTTTCGTCTCTGCTGCCTCTAAACTGGACCTTAGTTTTTCTTTTCAAAATCTTGGCAGCTGGCCTGGTTTCTTCAAGTGCCATGAGCTTTCTTGCCTCCTCCATAGCAAAGTAATTGTTAGAGGTCATCTTCCTCGCCATGCAGTGTAGTGCAAGATTCCCCCCCAACTGCTGATTGAGCAGCTACAGCAACCTCAGATATACTAAACTAGCCCGAGGCAATGAATGGAGCCGACATCATGTAGATAGAGGACACACCAACTTGGAACACAAGTTTGGGTCAACTGTAGGATTGAAATCTATGGGCAAGCTGAAATAAGGGCATGTGTCTGTGAAAGAAGTGTGGACAAAAAAGCATTTGGTTGCCAACCAAGTGATGATGGAGAGGCCACCAATGAAGGGGTACAGAGGTTATCTTAATGTGTGGGTTTCTTTGAGGTTCTCCACTGACCATGACGGAGAGGCCACCAATGAAGGGGCACGGAGGTTTTCTTAATGTGTGGGTTTCTTTGAGGTTCCAAGGTTCTCCACTGAGTGCCTGTAAAATTGAGTTGACACTTTAACCCGTCTTCAATATACGATAGTTACACTTAAGTCCCTTATGCCACAG
>WLWI01001534.1_pt1 | contig 20049 bp, 13 predicted proteins | sample 6701501 | NCBI WGS metagenome assembly WLWI01 (sample SAMN12718690, study PRJNA515312) | sponge metagenome | isolation source: marine sponge | host: Mycale hentscheli | place: New Zealand: South Island, Marlborough, Capsize Point | collected 2014-11-01 | reverse complement strand
AACTTACATGGTCATAGTAGTCACGATCCAAAAAGATCCAGAGTTCCCTCCCAGGTTGTATACGGAAGCGCCACATACTGTTTGTCCACGGATGCTCTCTCTCATTCCACAAATGCACACACACACACACTAGAAAAAAGAAGATACAGGTGAATACAGATCATAAAAATAAATGTATAATATAAATTGACTGGTGTACACACACACACACACATACATGAAATTCAACTTACATGGGCATAGTAGCCCCGATTGGAAAAGACTTATAGCTTCCTGAATGGAAATATCCTGCTGAACAAATAGAATGCCTTCAGGATGTGCAGAATCAGAAGCCATATAGGAACAGCAACACACAGCGGTGGACAAGGAACGGCAACACACAGCGGTGTTAATCTCTGTCGGGATGGTGGTGGACCACTATGGCATGCGCAGTACATAGCTATTATTATAGATTCCGTCCGGTCCCGTCCGGCGCTTTAGTAGCCGTCCCGTCCCGACCCGTCCCGACCCGTCCCGTCCCGTCCGGGGTTTTAGTAAGGACCCAAAAAAGAGCTACAAAGTTGTATAACCAGGCCCCGCTAAAATTAGTGAGCGGTGCCTTCGGCAGGTACTTTGTCCTTGTGTTGTAGTGGAGAAGCCCCTGTAAGTATACAATAGTAGTAACCATGCATAGCAACCAGCAACAAAAAATTGCGTATGCGGCCACCGTTAACTTAAGGTAGACTACGCGTTCGATGCCTACTACGTAACAATTAGCGTTAAGTTGTAAAGATAATGTCTATGATAATCTTGTTTGAAAGTATATCTTTCAAATTCGTCATTGTTACTTGTTTAGGTAGTTACTTTTAATTCAATTTATTGTATGTCATGTTACCTGACAATTGTAATGTCAGTATGTACCTAACTAAAGGGCATATTGGTTAAAAATATTGACACATAACAGTCATTGAAGTATATATAGTCTGATAATGTGCTATTTACAAGATAGTATTGACAATTGTTGGTGATTTGTACGTGCAGCCACCATTTAATTAAGAAAATATTTTGTATGATTGAAAAGAAGAAAGTGTTGTCATTATTGCTCTGAATAATAAATTTAATATTGCTTTTCATAGTCACTATTGGGCCAGGGCTCAATCAGCCTCAAGATTTTGACGACAACAGTAAGCTTCATGATTGAAGTGGTAATTGTATTTATACTTGTTTAAGGCTATTTTGTTAACTATTGTCCATCTCAATTACTTAACAGTCATTAAGTCTAGTTATTGTTTTAAAAATAGCAACAAGAAACTACTCAGTAGCTAATTAGTCTGGCTGAATATAAGCAATACCACCTCACAATCCGGTGTATTGTTGTTGTTTTTTACCCTAGGCACATAGGTGACCTTAAATACTGTACAATACGCTAATCTAAGACTTGTAACATTCACTGGCTGTTCCAAACCTGGTTACCTGCCTAACCTGAGCGACATTAGGTGAGATAACCCAGGGAATACAACTACCTTGAAGTAATAACTACCCTTTGAAGTCATTCTACTAAAACTGTTACATTTTTACACAACTGTTACAATTATTGTATCAGTAACTAAAATCAAAGTATCAAAAAGATTTACTACTGGTTAGCTAACATTGGCCTCTAGAGTGTTGCTTGAGAATGAGTGCATATTTTAAAGCCGTTGTTGCCATGCAAAGAATGAACTCATGGTCAACATGATGACAATAATGTGCACATCATTTTTTATACTGTTTATTGCAGCTATTATAGTCTTCTTGGCGACCTCTAAATTTACCAATCTTAAATGAACTCTATTATTGGGATAAGCTGCCTTGCTTATGTGCCAATTTGTAATAATATAATATAATATCACATCTGTATAGTAAAATATTAGAATACACAACAGAAGCAAAAGGACCAATAAAATCCAATAAAATTGATTCTTCACCCCAGAAAATGCTAGTGAAATTACACATATATCTGAAACCCTGGTCCAAATTTAAATTTTGCAGAAAAATTAAATAAAAAATATTAAATTTCAGTGCATTCCTCACTACTGACCAAATGCAAGCGTGTGGTTTTGTTAACTTGTAGGTGAAGGTCCAGTATAAAAGGGCTAGCTGGGGACAGACATATTTTGCGATAAGTGAAGAATGGCCCAGGCTGACAGTTTGTCACCAACTTCCCCAGACCATTTTAGTAGATGCTGGAAATAATGATTTTTACAATGATGTGACCCCAGATAAGCAACTTCCGTTCGTATCTTCGCCCAGTCATCGACAGCGTATATGTAGTTTTGTGTCTGAGGTGAAACATAAATACTATAGTGATCTGAATATGGGCAGACAGGTTTCTCAAATAGCTCCCAAAAAAATTCGGTTGCATGCTTCAACTTATCAAACCGATAGTGACATTGAGCCAGAAGATAGGGAATTAACCATTAGTTCAGTATCTAACCAAATTCGTCAGAACATTTCTAAATGGGTAAGAAAACAACCAATTAATGATTTTAAATGCCTAAAAGAAAACAAGCATTTCATAGTTTTGGTTTTTAGAATTCCAAAACCAACTGTGATTTCCGTTAGTGTTCAATGTCTTCCATGTTCTATCAAACTGCAGCTGAGCAGAAATAGAAATGTGTATCTCATTTCCAATTGGACCATACATGTTAGAAATTGTGAAAAGCTAAATAAAACTCGACCAAATCAAGATACAAAACAAAAGTCACTAAGCATGTTCTTGTCACCTACTAGCTATTCAAGTAGCTCCTCTCCTGGCATTGACTCCTCATTGTCTGAGGAAATTGAATGTCATGTAGTCGATAAGCCTTCTTCAAATACTTTATATAGTAAGGAGTCGGAGCTCTTGACTTCTAGTCCTTTGGCTAAACTGGATTTTTCCTCCGGTAAAGGCAGCGATTCTGAATCTTTGAGTGCGATTGAATGGTCACGGGGTGCTAGAATAACCAGAAAACTAATTCAAGATTGTGATGATGTAAATCAGACAAGAATAACCAAAACATTTTCTGCTCTTGATGACATTGAGCGTCTGGCCAAAGAAAACAAAAAGCTTGCTTTTTTACTAGAAAACAAGCCACTAATCAAGATTTTTGTAGTGAGTCAGATAGTCTTTCATCATTGACTGCTGTCCTTAAGCAAATTATTTTGAATGCTCAGTCAAATACCACTCGTTTACCAACTGGAAGAAGGTACCCAGAAGTTCAAAAAAATTTAGTACTTCTCTTCTGATATACCTTAAGGTAACGTTTATTGACGGATACTAATTTTGGCGATTTTCTGATATGGTGCATTTGACGGATTTTAATTTTGGCGGTTATGATCTGTAATAATGCATAGAATTTTTCACATGCTTCATAAATAACTTACATGGAGCCAATTGATGGCAGATTCGAAGATGCCACTGCCGCTATTTTGAAAGATATCTACGATAGCGAAGAAGAAGACGATGAAGACGACGAAGCCATTGAAGTTAATGCCAATGAAGAAGAAGACGACGAAGACAACGAAGCCATTGAAGTTAATGCCAATGAAGAAGAAGACGATAGTAGCGAAATAAATGTTGTTACCTAATATGTTTAAATTGTTCCGACAATTGCACTACAGAAACTCACTTGCAGCCTATCGAGCAAATTAGGTAAAAGGTCGTCAATATAGCCTCATCCATTAATTGTTAACGGGTTTCAATATTAGCGAACAATGGCAAATCGCTAATATTCTCTAAAATGAGTACCCGTTAATAAATGTTACCTTAAGGTATGCTGGACCACTATCATATGATTTTTTGCAAAAAATATGCCTCATGCATTACCTTCCCTTCGAACTGTTCAGCCATTATCTATTCTGAATACAAAGTAATCAGTGAAGGTGAATTTAGATTTGATGACTTGGTTACTCATCTTTTACAATATGGCCGGAAAATTGGGAAAGTATTGCAGTTTTTCTAAGATTAAGGGTAAATTACTGAGTGATCGGCATATAAAGGTACTTCAGCTGAACTACACTCATTCATTCCTCTTTCTTCATATGTTTGCATTCTTACTAGCAATTGTATTTTGAGAACTAGCCAGAACAGTAACTGTCAATATTCTTGTATTATGTCTGTTGTACCTGACAAAATGGCTACAACAAAATATCTGGAACATACTGAAGATTGTATGAAGTTTATAATCAGTAAGATTTCTGTAAATCAGGAACAAGTGTCAGAAACTGCAGTTTGGCTCAAAATTGATCCTACTCATTTATATATGTCTGATAAAGCAGTACTTTTGGCAACAACGAGTGTCGTAATGGTAACCATATGATGTGTGCTCAGCTCTTGTTAAAACAAGAATTTCCTGTTATTGAGGGTCTACAGTTACTGTTATTGTCCCAGTACTGACCATTATGGAACTGAAATGGCTAGCTGTAATGGACCATGTGGAGAATGGTTTCATTTAGAGTGCTTGGGTGACAGTTCAGTTAGCTCTGACAAATGGTATTGTAACCATTGCTCTCAGTTTTGTATTAGCTAGTTAACTTCAATTAAAACTTCATTTATACATTCATACTAGTTCCCCCTCTCCATTTATGCACTTTACTTCTTTGCTCATTCATTTCTGCCGTTTTCAATATGATGACGAATTTAACTTTTTTATATCCTTTTGATCTTAAAGTAATATATACATTAAGAGCTAGCTACAGAAACTAGAGTATAACAATTATTAGTTAGTCGTTAGTCAGTTAATATTGAGCTTTAAATTAAGTATGTAAATGAATATGAGTTAAGTGCACTATCTCTAGTCATTAATTATACTAGCTGAATGAGAGATGTTTTACATTCATTTTAGAATCTATATGCCACGATGACTAAAATTTTCAGCATATCCATATAAAAGTTAGCCAGAAAGCAGAATATGCTAGAAAGAACAAATCAATCCAAACAGGTTTAAGCCTAAGCAAGTTTTGTACCTTTTAATTGACTTTAGCTAAGCAATAAAAGCTTATACAGATTGTTACAGCAAAATCAGAAAGACTTGTAAAAATTAACTGAAATCACTATCGAAATCATGAAATCACTGATCGAAATCATGAAATCTATGATCGAAATCATGAAATCTATGATCGAAATCATGAAATCACTGATCGAAGACATGAAATCACTGATCGAAATCATGAAATCTTTACGGAAATTTCAAGATTTCGAAATCGCTAAGCTAAAAAATCTGGAGTGGCTAACCCCTCGGAAAAAATGATTACATTATATCAGTTTGTTTTGTTCTTTTTTAGTTTTTTGTTATTAGTTATGGTACTCTTTGTAATGTATTGTGGATCGACTAGAAAGGATAGTGAGCTATGGTTCTCTTAGCCTGGCTACTTTTTTTTATTTGAATAGGAGCTAGCGGTCAAAGGGCCCCTGCAGGATTCTTCCTTTTATACCGGGACCTCCTGAAGGAGTTCAGGATGTGGTAAACAAGGCCAGAGATTTTACTGCTGAGAATAGCGTTGAAGTATAAACGTGACCTCTACCTTTAATTTGATACAAAATTGCTGGAAACTATTAATTTACAATAATAAGTATGAAGTTTGAACAATAATGATGCAAAGTAAAATAATACATTCAGCAATTTGATTATCTGAACATTATAAGATCACTTCATTTAGTTATGAAATATTTGGTTACACTGAAGCATACACTGAAATGGTTATATTATGACCTTTACCATTGATAGGCAATTTAGCTATTGCTCATTGTTACACATTATTTCCTATTTGTTATTAATAATTACAATAAAAAAGGATAAAAAACTAAATTGTAGCTTTTGCAATACGTAAATAATTGTAATAATTGCTATAGCCAAAGTCATGGTTGACTTAACATTCATTTTAAGCTAAAATTTGGCTTCTTATCATTATTAAATAATTTAGATGTTAAATATATTAAGCGCAGTGGGGAATATTATGTTGAAGTTCCAAAAGGATACACTTTCAATCTGTACTGCAACTTTGAACCTAAGACTACGTGGTACTACAGTGGAACAAAAAATCCTAGGAATGTGGAAATATTAAAATATGATTACTTTGAAAAAGCGTTTAGTAAATTGAATATTGATGGAGCTAATGAGGAAAATATTGGAAAGTATGTATGCCAATTTCTGAAAAAATTCATTCTTGACATTAATGGATTGTGTAAGCTGAAATGTATTTGCTATTTTGTTATTTAAGGGTGCTCACACGTAGCAAAGCTCGCGAGAGGCTTAATTGAGCCTTTAAACCGCGAAACCGCGGAGTTGTAAAGGTAGTACGTGGATCTTAAATACCCAGCAGAGATAAGAGCTGCTAGGCAGCCCGTGGTAAATTCTCTAAATTCTCGTGGTTACCGTAGTGTAACAAATTGGCTGGTAACAGCTGTTTATTCAATAAAGAAGCTAGTTAGGAAGCCATTTAGCAGCCATCCTGGGCAGGAGGCTTAAAACCAAGAAAAAGCAACAATTAATGGATGCAAGAGAAATAAATAAAATTCTCAGCCACTCTACAAGAGGTACTATTATTAGCTAATCAGGTTCCACAATTTATTCTTTGTTATTGTTGTTATTAGCTGTGCTGAGAATTATCGAACAAAATGTACCAGGTGTCAACACCAATGCTCCTGACTACAGAGTTTCCTTTTGCCTGAGCCAACAATACACTCAGTGGAAGCTGGAACTGGCAATAAATGCAAGGACTCCCATCACTGACTGGACAAGTGATGTCACTAGCTGGATCAGGGTTCCTGACTGGATGAGAGTCCACAGCAGTGACGTCCATACTAATAGGACCTATATATTGTGTTTTTTTTAATATTTATTTCTTTTTCAGGACTGATTTGAGTGTTGATTGTTTCAGTTTCATGTTATATAGTCCAGTCTAGAGTACCCCTGCACTCAGCTTGGCAGTTCCCAGCACCGAGGGGAAGGTATAACTAGGGAAATAAGCCGAGAAATGATCAATACCAATTAATGGATAATTTCAATAGTGTATAAACATTGTAATTTGGTATTATGTACTTAGGTACTATAGATTATAGGGTGCTAATTTTAGAGTTCAAATTTTTTGGAATTTCCTATGATTTAAAAATACTTTGGTAGAGATAGTCAACTTAATGAAGAGTCCAGGTAAAATTTGATTTTTTAAGATTTTTATCCTATCCGATAAAATTATAAACATTGCGGCATAAACAGCTTGTATTTATATTACCAGAATTGATTATGAATAATATATACTACTTACAGAGTGGATTGCCATATGTACTCTAGATTATATTTGGCAAGGATATTGGTAAGGCCATACCTACTTGATTTTATGTTTCGGGGGCAAACTGACCCTTAAAATAGGGTCCAGTAGGCAGGCTTAAAAATGAAAATGGCAGTAACGTGATGTATAGTTACCATGGTTAATGATTGATTTAAAGCAACCAAACAAATTATCATTTAAAAAACGTGAGAAAATAATGAATACTAAACAAAAACGACTTCTAGAATGTCTGTCTTGCTTAGCCATATTGTTCTGCAGTCTAGGGGCAGGTCTTTTGCCACTGGATCGGCATAAAAAACAAGGGCAATAACTTATACAGTATGTAGTGGCAAAATAAAGATATGACTTTGAGTTGTTTACACAAGTATATTAAAAATCACCAATTTACTCAATTAAAAACATCAAAGTCACGGCATTAGAAATTAAACAAATTCACAGGGTTTTTTAATTACATAAAAATAATTTCTTTCTTTGGTATTGTACAATGTGCATACAATTATTTTGAAAAAAATGTGCAATTAAAAAAAAAATCAGGTTATGCATGTGAGGAAGAAACTAACCTCCTCAGTGAGGGACATAGATGAGGAATCCGGCAGCACAGTCTTAGATGACATTATGGACAGAGTGTCCACTGTTGCTGAGGAACTCGGAGTGCCACTTGAGTCTGACTCCCTCAGATCATGCGTATCCAGTGGGGCAGTGCACTTTCAGCATGCCGACAAACTTTGTATGCACGAGTCATGTTGCTCATGGCATCCGTGGTACCCAGTGATTTCTGTTCTAATCTGCGGCCACCTGCATGCAGATTTTAACCGACTCAGTGGCCTATTAGGACTACCTTCCTGTTCAAGTACCCAGTGGGGTAGGATGGTAAAGAGGCTAGAGGAGCATGTTACTCACCTTGCGGAGTAAGACAAGAAATCGCTGACCGTGGAGATGCAGACCAGTTGATGGCATCGTTTGATGATTTCTACCTGACCCGGGGCCACTACTCCAACAACTCCTCTGCCACTTTGCATGATTACCTCACTGGGAAGATTGCATACTTCTGCCATCAGACCAAGATAGGGCCAGGTCACAACTGGAGTGGGACATCTGGATGAGCCGAGGCAGACATGTTTGACGAGTTGCTTGGAAAAACGAAGGGGGATGGAATGGTTGTCAAGGAAATTGTCACAGATAAGGATACGTCTATAAATTCCATTTTATGTAGACATTACCCTGAAGGCATTGTGACGTACTGTGCAAACCACTGTGCAAAGACGTTGAAAAGGAACACCTGTGAGGTAATATTACATCTAAGTGAACCCTGATATTTATTATCTTACATTATGTACTTTACAGTGTCATTTGACGTTTTTTCGCTGTAAGCGAATGTCAGATATTACACTGAAAAGTTGCAAGACAAATCTCAGCAACTTGATTGCCTCAGATGAGATTCAGTCAGCCCAAGATCCCCATAAGGAGTTCACAGATGCCATCAGGAACTCCGTTTCTCATTACTGCCTGAATGTGCACACATCACAATGGTGTATACACGAGAAGGTTAATTAAATTAAAATGACCATTTATGTATTATACAAGGTGGAATACTACATTTCATTGATGTATTATACTGCTGTCAAGCAAAAAAAATCCTACATGAGTCCCTGTTATACTACTATTATTATTGTGGTTATTATTATTATTATTATCATTATTATTATTATTATTAATATTATTATTATTGTATTATTGTATTATTATCATCATCATCAATAGCATAATCCTGATGGTTCTGCCTACTAAAGTGAGCATGCATTTACCTGCAAAGCTCAGGTAGAAGGCTTCAGAGCACTCATAGAAGCAATGGCTGCACGACCCCAAGACTACATGTCTGATCACGGTAGACTAACCACTAATACTGTGGAAGGGTTCCATGGTATGGCTCTGGTCTACCGGAGCAAGAGGATTGACCTTGGCCATGCACATTACACCTGTAAGACGAACATGGCCATATGTCACAAGGTAATGACACTAAACTGAGTCATAACTAGGATACTTCCTTAGCTCTCACCTTCTATCGTGGTTTTCTGTACAGAATTTGGGTCCAATTTGGAAAGTGTTCTGTCTGGTCAGGATGGGGATAGACATCCCTGCAGCAGTAATTTCCTCCATTCTGTCTGAACATGAAGCCTGGAAAGCAGACAAAATAAAAATGTCCACTACAACGAGTCGTCACAAGCAGTGTGTTTATTGATTTTTACAAATAACATGTTTATTAAGTAAATGGTAGTACTATTTTAAATAATCAGTTACAATAATATGTGACCGTCTACAGGAAAATTTGGCACAACACGGGCCCTATCAAAAAAAATTTTTGAACTTACACATTCCGTATATGTTGAGCTTTCCGACTCCTTAAAGCCGTAGCTTCAACCGCTGTGCCCTAACCATTCTCTTCCGTAGGCTTATTTAATACATTTTTAAGAATTAAATCGATTCTTTCCTCCGATGTTTACGTGTGCCTGATTTTCCTGTAGACTGTCACATACAACTGTACTGTATGATTGAACTACACTACATGATAAACAGTGTTGGTTTCTTTTTAATGCACACCAGAATTACAATGCCATCATACATACATACAGTAACTCAGCGGGATATCCTTTATTACCCAGCTCTTTTCAGAGCCACTGCATTCACAAAAGATTCCATCTTGTTGGTTCCAGCTGCTCTAGATAGTGCGCCCCGCCCCCACCTAGCTAATACGCGTTAGTCTCGAGGGCCAGACTCTCTGGAAGCGCGCGTGCAAGCGGCGCGGAAAGGAAAAGAGAGTCTGGTGACTCTGGACACCTTTCCGCGACAAGCGCCGGAATGTTGGCGCGTCCAATCAGATCGTTCCATTCACATTAATTGAATAATTATTAAGTTGTTCAATATACGCGCATTATTAACGCAGTATGAGGAGAGGTTTGCTCACTTGCGATAAAAGTTATGGAGACATTATGTTTGGCTTGTGGTGCTTGTCCCAGTAGAAAGGATACAAGATATTTGAGTGGTGTTACTGGTGCTCATCTATTACCTCTCTTCAATAAATTAGTAGAACTTATCTTTACTGACCCTGTGGATATACAACGTTTTTTGTAATACTGCTCCTGTACTACTGGTATTCTAGTATGTAAAAAGTGCTTCTGGCCACTAGAAAGACTTACAAATATTGCCAAGGAACAAGAACAAATAAAGAGTTACATTCAAGGAGGAATTTAAAAAGTTGGACAGCATTTTGGAATAGTAGCTTCTACAAGTAGAATTTCTACTCCTGTAAAGAGAGTCTCCGAAGATCATAAAAAAATTCGAAGAAACTCTCTACGCCCTTTGGATAAACTTGAAGGTCTTGTTCAGGTGTGTGAAGACTGGCATGCTAAGGGATGTCATATAAGTGTGAGTTAAATATTGTGATATTTGCAAACACAGTATCTAGAGGATAGTAAGCTAATTTTATCTTATTGTAGTTTGAGTGATAACTTTATGTAAATGTCCCACCATCTACAGTGCATCCAGCTTAAAGAACAAACAATTGATTTTTTTATATATTTAAGCTAGAATACTTTACTATGCCTGTGACATATCTCTTCTTTCTAGATTCTACACCAGTTTCCAGAGTACAACAAGAATTGGCCCAACAGAAGTCATAGAATCAGTCACCTTACATAGACTTTCAATACATTAGCGCCATTTTATTTTGACGTCACCAAATCGCTGTCATTCGTCACAAATCGTCAGTTATAAAACTTGCGCGTTATGCCCGACTCCCCGTTGGGGAATTTCCCCAAACGCGCGCGAACCGATTGGGTAATCCCCCACTTCATTAATAGCTTGTCTTTATTAATAATAATTAACACAACAGTTCAGTATGGCTTCTGGAAGTAGATCTATGGAAGAAAATGCTTTCAAAAGGAAAAGAGGAGAGCTTGAGTTGCTGACTGACATCAGCAATATTCCACTAAATGCAACCAGTAAAAGGGCATGCGCAGCAAAGACAGGAGAAAAGATTGAGAATATCCTGAAGGTGAAGGCCATCAGGGAAGGCATGCATCAGCTCCACCACCAGAGTGTCCACCACCAGAGTGTCCACCATCTCGACCTAGTAGGATGAAGTCCAAGTGTACAACTTACAATGAACAAATGACATTATACCATATAATTAAACATAGTCCACACATAATTACAGAAGGCATGCATACACTACAAACACGCACAGAAAGACACACGAGTTTTGTTACTCAAAAGGCTGTGGCACTTCAGATGTTTGGTGCCTGCATTTCTACTGGAATGGGGATTCTGGAAGCTTGCAAACTAGCAGGTCTTGCAACCGGCTTCAGTGATCAGAGCATTCGCAAATGGGCCCAGGAGATCTATGCGGATTTCTTTGGGATCCTGTCATCCTTGGAGGACTTGACAGACGAGAGGCTGGATGACGAGCTGGAGTCTGGAAGAGGAAAGCATCCCAAATGGAAGTCAGTCACTGTGTCATAGGGTAGCACTGTTTCGTCACTGTCATGGTGTAGTACTGTTTCGTCACTGTCTCGTCACTGTCATATGGGAGATGGGTGTCATCACTGTCAGGTTGAGGGGATTCGTTATATATAATTGTGGTGTCAGAGTCACATGGTGAGGGTGTTAATGTTGGCAGTGTTGGATTACGTAACTGTTGTTTTATTGTTAGTCATTCCAGAGAGGTATTACCAAGAGCATCCCTGATTTCGGGTAATCGCTGCACATCACCTTTAACCGACACCTCCAAAGTGCAGATGATGTACCGGAAATTTCTATTTCCAGGAAGCCTGGAAAATGGCGCAGATGTCACCTTCCTACAACAACGAGGGATGATTTTTTTTATGGAACAAGCCTTCTTGCTTCTAAAAAACTATTGAAAATTATTTAAATTATTAATTATTATTGTATACAGTAGTCATGTCTTGAATTAATCTTTAAAATTAAATTAAACTTTGACCTAACAATCCTAAGAGCTGAACACAATCGAAAAATACACAAAACACAATCAAACTCACCCATCAGCGAAAAAAAACGGCTTGCAACAAGAGCGCTAGGTGAGCTGAAACCTTCATTGGTTGCGAGGTGCCCTAAGGTGCAGGTGGACTGCACTTCAAACAAATGCTATTCGCATCTCTTGCGTTATGCCGCTCCAGCTCACAGCGGAATCTCCACCCCGATCTCACGTTGGGCAAGGGTATTTCATAAAATTTAATACCCCTTTCCCGGGCACTAAACGTAACTAGCTCAGAAGCCATACTCAATACAGTAAGTAGTCTCTTCTACAACTGCTGTGATCGAGATTTCCATTGAGCATGCGCACATTCATGACGTCACGTTTACGTATGAGAACCGGAATAATCAGCCGCGATACGTCACTACTTTGAGGGTGCCATCCCATTTCTGAATATTTTTATCAAAAAACAGCTCTAATTTGCTCAATTTTGTTTACATAGCTTTGGTATTTAGCAACCATAAACTTAAGCCATTTATCTATGATTTGGTGTAATAAGAATACTCCAGTTCAAAAAATGTAGAAATCCCAGCTTAAACACTTTTATTTAATAAAATAGAAATATTGGCCTATACAAATATAATTAATGCACCGAATTTTGTTCAAATGAAAATTCATCTAGTATATTTCCAACTTGCAAAGTGTAACAACTCCAACTATTATAATTTAAATTTCCCAGCTTAAACACATTTATACTCACAATTTGACTCTTGCACTTCAACCTAGTATAACCTCAACATTAACCACGATACCACAATTATAAAACATGTCATGTGTCAATATAGCATTGATGTATAAGTATACAAAAAATAATATCTGTAGCTCCCATATTTCTCCACCTGTAAAGAAAAGACTAAGACAATAAAATATGCCATTTATTTGTTCTCTAAGCTGGATGCACTGTATATATATACAACTTGTCTTGTGCTAGACAGTACCCTCCATCAGGTAGTATATATTCATTTGATGGTTGGTGCTATACAGCACTTGAATCATCAGGAAAACAAAATAAAATGTGTGTGATAATGTAGCTTATGTTTTAGATTGTTCAAATTTCATGTGTTCTAATTCCCTTTGTAGTTCTTCAACTTTTTGTTCTGCCACCTGCTGTTTACTTTCGGCTAACTCTTGCTTACTTTCAGCTAACTGTTGCTTACTTTAAGCAAGTTCTTTTTCTTTTTCTGCAATCAGTTTATCCTTAACTGCAATTACTTCATTATTCATTAATTCTTGTTCTCGGAGCTTACTTTGTAGTTGTATTTCTATCTTTTCAAACTCATTATTTTTCTATGTTAGTTCTGCGGTTTCTTTCAATTTAGCACATTGCAACTGAGTTAGTTCTTTCTCAATATTCTGACGGGCTAATACTTCTTTTTCATTCCTTTCCTTTAGTTCTGCAAGTTGAAATTTTAATTGTTCCTCTCTCTCAGTAAATGTTTGAGTGGCAGCTAATACTTTACTTTCTGCAGTCACTTGCTTTTTTTCTGCTTCTGCAAATTTCTTTTGTAATTCTGCATGTTCGTGTTCAAGTTCCGACCGCTTTATATTAAGATTGTGAATAATTTTATCCTTAACTGCTTGATCCTTCTCAAGAATGTGGACTTTCTGTTCTAGTAAGGCCATTTTCTCTCGTACATCATTCAGTTCACGCTCTTTCAAATCATGTTTGGTTATCCAGCAGTCTATTTCAGCTTCCTGCTTGCTTAGAATTTTCTTGTGGTTAGCCTTTTCATTTTGATACTGATAAAAATGTTCAGAGTGGGCCATTGTATTTGAATTAACACTAACTACCTTTTTTGAAGGTTGCTTATCGGCAGTGGCAGATTGCTCAATTGATTTAGGAAGATTACTGCTACCTTCCTCATTGGAATTCACTGATGGTGGACTAAATTCAATTGGTGAATCCAAATGATACTCACAAGCATCTTCATATTCACTGCTTTCAGACAAATCTATGGCTTCACTGTTGTGCTGTACCCCACCAAGAGAAGGTAAGGATAGATCACCATCTACATAAGCAGAGTCTTCAGAGCAATTAGTTTCACAGCTTTTGGACTTGGACACTGAGGAGGCACTGTCTCCTGGAGAATTCTGGTTAGTACTAGATACATTGTTAGTAGCTTGCTCAGTATCATAATTGGGGTTGATCACAGATTGCGATTGAAATGTTTCAGACATATTTTGGACAACAGAACCACTCCCTATTTCCACCAGTGAAGTAGTGAAAATTTTGTAGCTGGCTGCATCAAACTCAATAGTAGATTGAACAGCTGATACTACACTAGATGATCTTTCATTTTCTGAGAGTAAAGAATTGTTGGCTTTGTCTCTAACAGAACTTGGGACAAGAGACTTACTGTAGAATTCAGCTGCTGCAGCCACAATATTGTGCTGCAAGTGACTTGTCAATTCTCTATAGTGCAATCGAAGGGTTGCATACTCAACAGTAGTTTTTCCTTTCTTCTTTCTCTCCAAGACTGCCATTTTCTTCTTCTCTTTGTAGCTTCCAAACTCCAATTAAGTCACCCCTTATAATGAGGTCACCCACTTACTTATGGCTAACCATAATGTGGCCACACATTAATGAATATAGTTTAGGTGTTTACCTGTCGACCCTTGAAACCTGCCATGAATATTTTTGTATTTTGTATTTACATTGTTTCCTATAGATCTAGCACACAATAACAGCCACCCAGTGATATACTTCCTCAATTATTATTAGCTTTTTCAGATTTCTTCATCCTCTTTCTTCATAAAATGTATTTGTAAATTGGCTGCAATAGCTGAAGCCATAGTTTGTACAGTCTGAATGTCTCGGGCCCAAGTGAAAATTTAAATTTAGAAATGAATTGTGAATACTTAATAACCATATACTATAGACATACAACATGTAAAGATGTTTTCTTTGAAGCCAACTATTTTTATGACAGCCGCTTCAGATTTTTTCAATATTCTGGGGCTGCCTAAATGTGCCACTTGGCAACCAAGCAGAATATATTCTTCTGGGACTATTTGGGACTACAAATCTGCATAAAAAATCTGAACAGTATCAAATTAATAGCTTCATAATGACATTTTAACTGATCAAAGAGCAGTAATTCAAATAATATTTGAGATGAAATTTTAGATTTGTCTATTTAAAACAAAATACTTAATTTAAAATTTCATTCTCAGCCTTCTTTTCCTCATTAGATTACTCTTTCTCTTTCACAGGCTTCTTTTGAAACAATACAGAATTAAAAAAATGTTTGACTGTCACAGGGAATCAAACCCAGCGTGCCAATATCCTCTTATAAATAAAGAATTGAAGTATTTGGTTGCCAGTGGGTTGTCATGTTTTGTGGCAGAGTTCTTTTGTGTTAAGCAAGTTGTCCTGGGTTCAGTTCCCAGTGACAGCTGAACATTTTTAACCTCTATATTGTTTAAAATGAAGCCTGTGAAAAAGAGAGAATACATTTATATATCTATAATGCTCACTATTTCACCACTGACACTCCCAGATCTAAATTCAGCTAAAAACAATTTGGTCCGTATGGTAATCTGAACTAACCCCCCACTCCCTCCCTGCTATTGATAAAAATAACATCCTGTATTTGGGCTCCCACATTTTGAACTTGCTCTGAAGTGAGCTAAGCATTAAATTATTGATAACTTGTACTATTCATGCTTTATTTTCCTTTAGTAATCATAAATATAGTCAAGTGTTAGTTGAATTCATAATGTATAGTTACAACGATATCACAGCACATGAAATATAATTTTTAACATATAAAATAATCAGAACCAGAGTCCGAAATCCTGTCCAATTCAATTATTCTTTACTGCCTCTTCTGAATACTGCAAAGACTGTCATTAGGGAAGCCCATGGCTTGTGGAGTAGGATACAAGCCAGGTTCAAGAGTGAGGGATTGTCCTCCAAAGTGAGGCTTTGTGTAGAGTGTGTATCGACCTCCACTGATAATGATAGAGGATGCTCCGCCTACATCAATCTCAGTAGCAGAGCTAGAGATGTGTTGTTCCCTGCCACAGTAGTCAACGTGCTGGTAGACTGTAACTCCTTCACTACCAAAGCTCTGCACTTTTCGAATGCTACCTGGAGCAAACTTTATATTCACGGCTCCTGACACTCCCTGTGTCAGCATCTGCATCTTATCACTTCCCCCGGCACTTGGGCTGTAGTCAGTAGGGCGATAAGCAATCCACTGTCCCTTGTCCACCACAGCAGAAAGGAAGGTACCAGTTGCCTTCAGGTCTCTGTCGTTTTCCATCAGGATATTTTTCAATCCAGAGCCATCTTTCCCAGAGTAGAGGACAACTTTGGCTGCCATTTTGTATGTCTTTGAAACGTAATGTTGATTAAACCTGAAGACAGTTGAAGAGTGATGCTGATGCTGTAAATGTTGATTGGTGCCTCTTTATATAGCCTCAGCTATAACCAAAAAATAACAACATCACTGAGCATGCTCAATAATGACTTGAAGAAATATGAAATTAGCCACAAGTAGGGCTATAAATTCTAAAATCAAATTCAAAATAGATATTGAAGTCCCGTATAAATGCTACAATCAAGTTCACATCTTACGCACACACACGTTTTATGATAAATGATGCTGGTTCACTAGCTATATGTCAATTTTAATTTGATTCAACTAGTGATGTTTACTTGGAAGTCTTTTGTATTGCTTGAATTGTTTATTCATAAAAACATAAAGTGAATAAGAGTGAAATCTAAGATGTTCAATTGTACACTAGCTGTCTGGAACCAGCAATAAAATGATATGTACGAGACTCTTGAAACTTTTCAATTACAGATAACCACTTCTCATATAATGTGGTGTAGATAATTAAACAAAAACATGATTATCTAATTCCTAAATTTTGCCAGTAAACAAAAAAAAAATATCAGAAACGTGAAGTATTTTAATAACTAGCTATTTAGTATTAAGAATTGATTTGTATATTTGCCTTCTCCTAAGTTTATGAACTGATTAATGGCTGGGTACCAAAAGTGTACCCTCAACTACATAATTTGGAATAAGTGCGAACAGAAAACTGAGCTGAAACACGTGACATGAATTGAATTTATTGGGCTTATAATATAATAAATTTTTTTATGCTGAATTTATATTTTGAATCAACATGCAACCTGCAGGTGGCCTATGGCTACATAACCAACGGTGCTTGTCCTGGTTAGACAAACATACCAACAAAATAGTAGAGTCAGCATGTTAAGGTTACGGGACATAAAGTCAGATACCAAAAATTGTAGATTAAACACAATATTTCTTGTAGTTATCCTCCTAACATTGAACCGGTGAACATGGTCTCTTACTGCATCAAGTAAAGCCTTGAATAATTCAAGCTTGTGAACTCAGCACTTTATTGACCAGTAATGGATAACAAGGAACATCAGTATACATGTAAGGTTGATGTTTATGGTAAAAATACCAACATAAAGTGGTATTTCATGTCAGGAGAGGATTCACAAAGTGGCTGAGATGGCCATGCCCCCTGCCAACCTCTCAACTAAGTTCATTGAAAAATTGTAAGGACAAAAGTACAAAATAATACAGGCAATACCATTTACTAGACCTCTTCATGCGTAATTTAATACTCAATTCATGTACAATTATTAATGTTATAATAACTTTTGTAACTTTTACCTAGTTAATTTGGGTCACTCAGTTTCTAGCGCTGAATTCACCCTTGCATGTATAAAAACAACTTCTGGTGACATTTTTATATTCTTATCCATAACTTTGACTAAATTGTGTGTGCATTGTGTGTATAAGTATTGTTCAACATATATTGCAAATACATCAGAATTATAAACTATGGTTAACTATAGTATTAGTGATACTCATATGAATTAAAAAGATTTTCCACGTAAACTATTGTGAGATCAGTAATGAGTATATAAACAGATGATAATCTTTCTTTTTTCACACATAGTATAGTATTTGGCTAAACCTCATTTTGTTGAAGTGATTCCTTAAATATATTTACTAAGTGGAGCTATACATGATATATCACATGCTGCTCTCTAAGACACCCCAGCTCAAGCCCTGATTGTGGTTGTATGTGGAGTTGGCTACAGATTTTCTAACTCCATACAAGACTTCCAAAATGCTCAAGATGTAATGGTATATTGAGCTGGTGTCTTGGTGTCTACCTTGTTTATTTTGCATTGGCAGTGTTATGACAAAATGAAAAACTAGCAAGAGATTAGCCATGGCTACTTTCTGTCTTGCATATATATATTTATTCCACCCTAGGTATGTTATTTCACTTGTTATTTCACAGCTGCTCTGCTGTACAAGCTCATTACCCTAGTAGTTATTTCATGCTGTAACTGCTGTACTGAGCAAGCTCATTACCCTAGTAGTTATAGCAACTGGCCAAGTTCTCTACTGTTCCAGGTTTTTATATGGCTATACCTTACCCTAGTGTCAACAGAGTTCGAACAGCTGCTAAAATATCAGCTGGGTGTGTGGGTACCCCTATAACCAACTTTACACCTGTGAGTTACTATTCCTAGCTAGCTACTGCAATTTAATTCTCAGGCTTTATAAATTAGCCTTCTCATGAAATATTTCACCATATCACACTCTGACTCATGTAAAATATTTACTATAATTATATATATATTATAATTATGCAGATTCACCGATTATTATGCATATAGCTAGCTTCTTTCATGAAATGAGAAATGTACGTATGAATCTAAACATTTGAAATCCAAACTGTTGCTATTGACTAAAAATCATTTTTCTTTTTTCTATTTTGTGACAAAACTGCAATTTCACTTTGATTGTTATCACAATAATTATTTAATAACCTGACAAATCGAGCTCTTCATTAGGTAAGTGAAAATTTATCTTCACTGTAGGAGTTAAAGACCTAGTTAGGTGGAGGTCCTTTGTAGATGTATTCAATCAGTGGAACAGCAGTGCTGAATTTAAATGTATTTTGTTGTTGCACCCATAAATTTACTTTTTTTTAATGAAAGCAATGACCTAATGTGAAGGGCCAGCTAGTAATGATGTGGCATTTCATTACATATTGTACTGCTTAGATAATAGCAAATTTTTCTCGTTTTAACAGCCAACATTGTTAATTACAACTGATTGTTGCACTTTCAACAATCCTCCCCTGGTTCAATGTCAAGCTCCCTACAAGTACCACTGATGACATTGAAGTAAGAATCTGCACTAACAAACCTGCTTATGATGAAATGATTTATATACAGAAAATTCAACTTCTTGTGCTGTAGAATGCAGACAAACTAGTTCTAATTTGTCTTGTTACTTCGTTGAGTTGTGAGACATTTGATTTTGATTTTGCATAGGAATATCTTGCCTTTTCACGGAACAATTTGTGTAATCAACAATAAATATATGTGTACCTTCATTCTTATTATATTATATCGTTCAATATAAGGTGTCTTAAAAAGTCTATTCCATAAATATATTACATATATATTATCCATTTGATACAGGAGAATATCACGAGTCTGTTGGCTTAGTATTTACGCGAGTGCCGCAGGCACGAGCGTAAATACCACCAATCAGACGAGTGATATTCTCAAGTATCCAATGGATAATAAATTTATTAGGTACTGCTCATGCGCGAATACCTTGGTAACAAGAAATTTACCTAGGGGGACGTAATAACCCAACGTAATAACTATGAACACAGGTGATATGGAAAAATAT
>WLWI01001533.1_pt1 | contig 20056 bp, 8 predicted proteins | sample 6701501 | NCBI WGS metagenome assembly WLWI01 (sample SAMN12718690, study PRJNA515312) | sponge metagenome | isolation source: marine sponge | host: Mycale hentscheli | place: New Zealand: South Island, Marlborough, Capsize Point | collected 2014-11-01 | reverse complement strand
GTAATGTCAAGCACTATCCGACAAATAGTAGTTCAGGTGAAGACTTTCATACTCAATTTGGAAGTGGGCGGTTGAAATTTTTAAAACATTCGGCACACGAAGGTCATTCTCGAGTAGAAGAGAGTGCTCGTAAGAAGTAGCTCCTCTTATTGCACTCTTTGCACTCTTCATCTACTATCAGATCACCTCAGTGGAAGGGGGCACTCAACCTATTTGTTGTAATATTGTAAGGTGTTATAATTGTATAATGTGTCATAAACATTATTTGGCTATTTTATTATCATGTGACTGCACATGCTCCTCATTTAATTATTCTTTATAACTTCATTCGATTTTGTAGTCATCAGATATTCATTATTATCAATAATTTAATGGCATTAGCTACTACATAGCTTGCTATATCAGCTCCACAGTAATAAGTCCAGGATATCATCTTGATCCAGACTACTTGTGAATTGATAGGACTTTGACACATGAATGATGCATGAAGATGCAATTTACTATTGCAGTGAAGAGATACAAGTATAGTAAAAGACAATTTTTCTTGAGTCCAGCTAACAAGTTCTCCCTTTCTAATTAGGTTATTTTAGTAGAGCAGATTTGTGCAACAATCATGCATTTGTGATAAAAGCATGAAACTTGGTACATATGTTCTACACATCATAAGTATTTCAAGTCTAGGAGCTACTAGGAAACAAGTATGCCCTCTGAGTCCATTCCTCACTGATTACAGTGTCTGGTTATACACTAGGCTTATCTGATTTGATATAATTGCTGAAATCATTAAAATTCTATCCAGTGCCTTAAAGCTGCAAGAAGCTTTCCTAAAACTCCCATTCCATTTGTGATTGATTTGTCATGGCAACAAATTAAGAAATTGTCTACATACTGAGGCTAAAGGTTCCCTTGGATTCAGATTGTTCAAGTCATTAATTCCACCAGGTGTCATATAATTAAGAATTGGCCTAAAACTTTGATTTGCAGTTTTTTATTAACGTTGTCATGGCAACAAATTGAGTTATAGTGGACCAGCCAGACTCAGGTTTCATCAGATTTAGACTGTTCAAGTCATTGATTCTCCCAGTGTGGTATGGTGGCAAGAATCTAGCCTAATTATAGATTTTGTTCTAGTAACGGCAAAAAAATAGTAACATTAGTTACATGAAAATTGTAATGAATAGAATTTAGTAGCTACTTGTGAATTGTCCCCCTAGCCTTGTGTTTGTTCTTGATACAAACATTAATTTTGTAATAATAATTTGGAGAAGAAAAAAGAGACACAAAAGTAAAACTGATAGCTAGGACAAAAATGTAAAATGTATTTGCTGGATTATTTTCAAAAAATGTTAATTAAAAAGAATGAATGAAGGGATCGACAAAAAGGAATGAGATTAATGAAGATGAGTTTACAAAGGTTACATATGGTTGGTGTAAATAATAGCTAAGCTGTTCTCTATGAGAAAAAAAATGATGAAGTAGCTAAACTGCATACTCCCGTCTTCTGAAGTAGTTTAGGTCTGGCCCCCCAAGTTGGAAATTATTCTATCCTCGAGGTTATAAGAACATCATCCTCGCTACTTTACCTAACATACATTTAGACAGCTCTGTCAGTCCGCTAACTTGATAAACGTAGCACGAATTGCAGGCTCCAGTGTCGCCGTCTTTGGCGCTACTTTGTCTGGGGCTACACCGTTGGGTAGTCGCCAACCTCACAGGATTCACTAAGCTTGTTCTCCTGGCCTCTCTAAGCTTAGTAACTTCACGGGGTACCACGCTACCAGTGCAAGAAATAACTTGACTATTTTCTGTACTAAGTGTGTACTTGTGCGTACAATTGCCATAGGTAGTTTCCATGTTGTTGTTTTCTTATCAATCCTGGTAATTTTTATAGTAATCTCAGTACAATAGAACTGCAAATGTCTTCTCAAATAGCCAACCTTTGCTTGATATTTCCCTAAAGTAATGATTATGCCCTTGCCCGTGCGCACAGCAGTGGAGGGTTATATTATTTAGAATCTATCCACTATACAAAAATGCTGCAAACTCGATAAATTTTAAACATAGATATTAATTAATATCGTGATTGTAAATTTGAGCTTGAATTACCACAAGACATAAGCTTAGAAAACATGTAGAATCAACAGCTATATTGCTATTTAGCAAACAATAAGGAAAAGGTACTAGAAATGCCAGTTCTGGGTTTATAATAATAACAAAGGCATGTAGCAATCAGTGCACGTAGCAGTAGTATTACTAGCAACTGCCAAAATGAACTTGGTAGCAATAACTTGTAGCTAAATACCCTACTTTATGTTTTGATGTAGGAATGAGGAAATGTGCATTACTTGACAAGACTAAATACACATTCCCATGGTGCTAGTTACCATGGATTCCACTTAAAGTTTGGAATACTACTCCATTAGATAATAATCTATTAGTTTTATGATAGTCAGACAATTTAAAATTTTATGATCGACACAATAAGCCCTATAATATTTCATTTAAATTTGATAGCACCTGGCAATTATTCAGCTTCCTGTTTTGACTGTAAAAGACAAAACATTCTCAAATATGCTATAATATTTGCACATTTTGCTAGAGTTTCATACTATATATATATTATAGTAATTCCTTTTCTCCTTGAATTTGCTGTATCAGATAACGTGAACTCACCTCTAGTCAAGAGTATGTCAGACAATACGCAAAATTTCATTCAAATCTGGAATATTTGTACTCAATAGGCCTGTATAAAAGGTAACTATAACCATCTCTCCACTTGATTTACCTACTGGGATAATAGAGATGGTCATATCAAATTGATTCAAGAAAAAAAATTGTGCGTTTTATAATGTACTGTAAGTAGCTGGCCAATTCTTCCTTTCTAAACAAACTGTCCTCTAATAATCTTGCAATTAGCTAACCTAAATATTAATTTAGGCAAGTCATGAAGCTGGTACACTTTCCTGCTAGCTACTATATGCCGTTTTCCTAAATGTGAATTTCTCACATCATTTAATTTGTACTTTATTTGCAGGCTCCAATAAAATCATGAAGGAAAAACGGATGTGTTATGTATTGGAGAGTAAAACCCACCATTCGCTACAGTTTAAATGCAACTATCACAGCAGAAAATTCATAAGCGATATTGTGTTCAACATCTATTGATAAATATAAAATAATAATAATGGTTGATTAGTTAGTTAATCTTACGTATAGGTAGCTAAAAAATAAACATATATATATAGAAATTATTCCTCTTTCATGTCACTCACCTCAAAGAACCCTTTGAAATGCATATAAATAGCTGGCTTACCTTATGGAATTTTTTCCCAAGCTGCTATCCAGCTACTGAATCCTTTCCCAAAATGTCTAACTCCTAAATAACTTCCCCAAATGTCTACCTTTCCCAAATTGTACGGCAACTGACTGAACCATTCAGTCAATTGATCATGTTTTCTCATACAATCAAATCTACTCCTAATACAGAAATGTCGGTTCAATGAACATTATCGATAATGTAATGGCAAAACACAATCCATGGTTACTTGGCATGCTTGTAATTAAAATGATGTCATACTCAAGTCTAGAATAACACATCTGCAGACTAAACTAATCAATATGTTATGATTAACAACATTATTGTGCAGCGGCTTTCCCAAAATAAGCAATCAATCCTAAATTAACATTCCATATAGGGAAACTCATGTCTGCAGTTGATGTTACCCAACACAAACAATATCCATGGTTACTGCCTGGCTGCAATCAAAATGAAATACTTACAGTAGTCTAGCTACAGGTAGAATCAAATGAGTGCATATGAAATAAGGCATTATTTAATGTTATATTCACTCAATCACCTTTTGTAGTCTGGATAGTAGCAAATAAACTTCTATGTAAGCAATTAGAGAATTTTCAGGCATTATATAAAAAATAATTATCCCACGCTACAGAGATTCAGGTTATCAATGACTTGATTAATTCAAGCATTGTAAAACAAATCACACATATAATAAAATACATTGCACATTGTTCAATATTAGATAAATTGTGAGTATTATTGCTAAGAAATGATGTTGTGTAACAAGATGGTTATGTCCATTAAGTTAAAATTAATGGGAGATGGATTAGAGCACCAATTGCAGCTGGATAGGCTAGTCTGGTTGTTCTCACAGTAAAAGCATGATCTATGAAGGGGCTGTGGGAGGAGTTTAGATTATTAAATGATTGGGGATATTAATTTATGAATGAATAGCACATTTATTAGTTAGCTAGCATGCAGTTGTTCTGTTCATTAAATAATTACACTTTAAATAAGTAATTTATGTATCTATTATTTATTTATTTATTTTGTTTGACTATTATTATTATTATTATTATTATCATCATCACTATTATTATTATTATTAATGATCTTATTATTTATTTAATTTATTACTTTTTCGGGGCTCAAACCAATGTCTGAATCTTATAAAAAATAAACAAATTAAAAATAATAATATCATTATTATAGTTAGTGTGGGGGAATTTCTTAGGAATTGTCCATAACTCCCACCAGGTAAAGGGTTGGATGCCAGGTGTAGTCTCAGATCTAGGTTATGCTGCCACCAGAGTGAGTCTATTCTGGTAGCTGTAATCTAAACTATCCTGTTCTCACTCCCAAGCTCACTTCTTCACCCTTAACTAGCCCTGAAGTCACTCAAGGAAGTTATGTGAGGTAATAAATAAATCAATGAAGTATGTTACAGGTAAGAATAATACGAGCACCAAAGACCGACTGACTTGGGGGAGGCTCGACCCTCAAAATTTATAGGTCTGCCACCCACCAATGATCAGTCACAAACACATGTTCAACTAAGGAATGTTCTAGAATTCCTAAATGAATAAGGGGTGTGAGTAAGTGTTAATGGAATCTTCAGTCACGCCAGCTGCTGTCTTCCCCTTCTGTACTGTGAGTATTCCCACAGTTAGAGTACGCCCAACTAAAACCGCTTCCACAGCCTATGGATGAGACAGCTTATTTTTCATTGCAGAGTGTTACCTCTAGAAAGTCGTTGGACAAATCTTACTCTAGTAACTAGCTATATTGTTATACTGATACTGCCAAAGTATTATAGATAAAAATAATGGGGGCAGTATAGCAATTAGCTAAACACACATGACAAAAGAAACCGACATTACTAGTCCTCTCTTGGATGACTTGAGAAATAGAATTACAGTATTGTGATTATCTGTTATAACTATAGCTCTATAGTATTTTTTATGAATAACAACTTGAGCATGGTTTGATATAATGTGACGGAGACTATAAAAAAGAGGAAATGGAGAGGTAGGAGTGCCAGGGATTGGGGTATGGAGGTACGCAGAAGAGTCAGCAAACAAAATGATGCAAAAAGAACAGCTTAGCATAGCTGGTGGATCTGCTATTGGTGGTTAGTAGAAATTCATGGGGGATTACAAAGTGATCCACTACTGTGAATGGAACATCATATGTATGGCAAGAGATTTTTACTCTAATATTCCGACATAAAATGGTAACTACATAGCCACTGTACCCAATAGATTATGCAGGGAACCGATTTAAAAATATAATGACAAAACTTTTTTTCAATAAGTTCATACAAACCAACAGTATAACAGCATGATGACACTCGAAATGGCTGCACGTACCAGGCAAGAGCTACACTGATTTTGTCCTACGTAACTTACAACAAGGTAATGTTGTTTTTCTTTCATTTAATATTATATCTTTATCTGTCACTACACAAATTTATATAATACTAAAAACCTACGAAATTTATACTGCTCTACTTTTTCACGAAAGAAACAACAAAAAAGCACCAAAACAACAGTAATTAAAAATAATGTGTTGTAAATTTTTTTAGAGCATTTGTAAATGTTTCAAGGAATTTTATTTATAGTATTCATTCAAGTTACACTACCAATGCATTAATTTTCTACACATCTGATTAAATACTAAACTTGTAAAACAATAGTTCAACAAATTTATAAGTGGATAATAACAATACATTAATGGGTGGATTACCACACGATAGACTCTGAAAGAGACAGATTGTAGTTTCAAATTGTATTGAAAATATATAATTGTGAAAACAAATTGCAAAGAGAATAATAGTAAATAAAATAAGTAGCAGTAATTATAATTATTATTGTGATTTAAGTACATCAACTAACACAAAAGCATATACAATAAAGTAGCTTGCTAGTTTAAAACTTGGCTTTTAGAACAGTTGTCCACATGCTGACGATAGTGCTGAATCTGTCCTATTCTAAATTGCTTGCCACACCTGGGGCATATGAGATTTGAATCAAGTGGTCTGGCATCACTCATAGAAACCATAGTAGTGTGGATTTCCCTTTCTTCCATGTGTGCAGCAGCCTCAGCTATGTCATGGTCAATTCCTTGAGCTAATTCATTTTCAGGAATGGAAGTATCACGGGAAGCATGCCAATTTCTTGAACCTGGACTACGTGAGCCTTGATCAGGAGCACGATACTGACGTTGTGCATCATACATAGATCCCATACCGGAGGCATACTCTGTATATTGAAGTCTTGACTGACCTTGATGCTTCTGAAACATATTCTGGTCAAAAGGACGAACGTCAGAATCAGATGACGCTGGAGGTTTTGGATATGGATTACTGTCATCTACTCTTTGAGGAACTTGTAGGCCATAGCTAAGTGCAAGTTGCTGCATCATCTGTGAACACAATTTATTTTTAGAAAAAAGTCTCATAAACATTTTGCATTGCTATTACAAAATGCACATACATGTACTTCTTACAGCAATGCTTAGCAGCCAAATACACTGCAATTGCCCAAGTTGAATTAGTATGACCACAAGCATGAAAAAAATCACTTAGTTAAAACCATAAAAAATTAATTAAGTAAATGTGATAGCAGAAGTTTCACAGCATAAATAAAAAATTTAATAAAATGGCAGCAAAAAGAATCACTCAAATTTACAGCAGTTTATCTAAGATCAAACTATGGAAGGGAAGCAGTTAACAAAAAAAACTTAACAAATATCTACATCTGCCATTGCAAGTTCCTTGAAACTATAAGTATGACACTTTCAGGTAAACAGTGCATACATTATTAACTCTTTCACTGTCATATTATTGACAATCAGTTGCGTAACTAAATGAAAAAATTTTTTTCATTCTATTGTGTAAAGACATTCCAGCAAAATTTGAATTTTTGAAGCATGTTAAGGCAATACTATTACTGTTAAGCACAAAAAGTGTATCAGTCAGCAAAAAGAAGAGCTAAATATTTGGACACAGTTATTAACGGTACTAGTTGAAGTTCAAATATCAATGGTTCAGAGTTGCTATGGGGTTTAAACAGAGTACACAACTTGTTTATTTTCTAGTTGCTGAATTTTGAGTGTTACAACCCGTACCATAAATAATTTTTTTGGGAGGACTTAACAAAAAAAAGGAAAGTTATATTTGATAATCGATTATATATGTAATATATATTATGAGAGAATACATCTAATATAATATAGACAGTAATAAGTAAAAGTAATGAGACACATGATTAATTAACACTTTTATTCACTCTTTTTTGTCAGTTCAATTGCAGTTCAGTTGCTGTTCAGTTTCTGTTAAAAATATATCTCTAACTGTAACTTATATAGCTATTCTAGCTACTACTCGCACTGTGCCTGTGCATGCTAGTTCTCCACAGGCTGGTCCTTCGGATTCTCCTGCTAGCCCTGAGCTCAGGGATTTACAACCCCTGATCACAAATATATATATATATTATAATGGAGAACTTAGAATGGTTTAATGCCAAGAATTCTTGGCTATGACAGTCAAACAAAAGAGAGAAAGATTAAACAGCCTACTTTTTGTTATATCTAACATTTCTGGGACACTTGTCACAGAAGAAACTGTCTAGCATGTTTCAGCGTAGTTAGTTAAACTACAAATGAAAATTTGTGTCTTATTACTTTTATAGCAACATCACTTCATAATAAAATATTGCATGATCAATAAGTATCTTTGTCAGGCTGGAATTATATTAGACACACCCATTTCATCAACATAGCTATGCTGCCGCTAATTAACATTGTTATAATACTTACTCGGTAGTCATCCATCAATTTACTATAATTTGCTTCATATTCATCTCTCTGCTGCTTCATTTCATCTCTCTGCTGCTTCATTTTATCCCTGTCACCATCAATTCTTCGTGACTGCAAAATATCTCTTTCTCTCTCTCTGCATTCCAACTGAGCATTTTTGTATTCAAAACATCAATTGTAGATAATTGTGACAATCAATAGTAAAATAAATGTAACAATAATTAAACACTAAACTTACATGCACATTAAATTTCAAAGTTATTAACATACCTCACTTAGTTTGTCTTGAACATACTTCAGTTCATGCTGTAATTGACCAATTAAATGATTTTTACTATCTAACTCTCTTGAAAGCAGAGTCAGGTTTCGTCTTGTATCTTCAGTTACTTTCGTAGCTTCTTCAGCTCGTTTTATTTCTGTTTCTAACTGAGTTTTCAATGCTTGCATGACTCCATTGACTTTCTGCAACTGCTTTGTGATACGCTGCTTTTCCTGGGCATGCTGCTCCAAGACTTGGTCAACTTGGCATTCCTGTTCGCGATTCAATGACAAAAGCTTTTGATTTTCTTCTTTGTATTTACAATTTTCATTTTGCAAGACTCCTACACTGGCATGAAGACTCTCACTGTGTTTTTTGATGTCACAAAGCCTACTTTCATTCTCTTCAAATTTGTTAAGGAGCTGGAAATATTGCTTTTCAAGCTTTTCTTTATCTGATTCCAGAAAGAAAAATTTTAAAGTCATTTCAGTTTGCACTTTGGCACTATCTCTTTGAAACGTCTCCAATTCTCTTTGAAGTTTGTCATAGGCTGTTTTTCCTCCCGCAAGCAGCGAATTATAATTGTCTTTTGTTGATTGCAGTTGTTCAGTTAGTCTATTGCATTCTTTAAGAGCATCATCTTTCTGTTTCTTCAGCACGGCATCTGCCTCCTTACGTATCTGGTCAACAGTTACACAGACAGTTTCTTCAGCTTCACTTCGCATACTTGGCACAGCATCTAACTAATATAGAACTTAGCAACTGCTCCTAACAACAGGACACTAAGCACACTTGGAGAGACTCTAAGTGTCCCTGCCCTCAAGGCGGGGACTCAGTTAATAGTGTCCCTCTCTGAAGGACCTCAGAAGTTTAAAGTTTCTATGTCACAATACAAAATCGACGAGAGAAAACGGCATATGTTTAAAAACGAAGGCAAAAGTACGAAAGAAAAGAAGGTAAAAGGCAATTTATGGTAGCTAAAAAGCAGGTGGAATCAACGAGGCGAGGCGGCATAGGGTTAAAAAAGAACAGAAGAGAAGGCAAGAAGGCGAGCGATTAGTTGTAACTAAAAATGGGAGGAATCGATGAATAAAAGAGGGGGTTAGTTTCCTAAATGAAGGCGAAAGTACAAAAAGAAGGCAAAAGTTTTGCATAGCTTAAGTTCACAATCATGATAGTAGGACAGAAATTCAGAAGTGGGAGAGATAGACAAAGCAAATGGGGATCCATGACTCAAGAAGAAAGAGCTGAAGAAAGGAAAGGTGGGGGATAAGAAAAGCTCAGATAGTTCAGAAAAAGAAAGCAGGAGAGGGAAACGTATGTAACATTAACTTTAACTAATGGTAGAGAATGATAACTGAGCAAGATAACATGTGCTACTGCATTCTTACTTTGCAATGTATCAAGCTCCACTGTGTGGCGAGGTACTTGCTAGTTATAATAAATACGCACAAGTTGAATGAGACTAATGAAGCAAGAGATTCTATTGGATAAACAATTTTTTTTTTTATATTTCTTAGAACAAGGCATACAGTGAATGAGAAAAATTAAAATGGTAACACGGTTGAACGAAACAGACCTATTTGTACCAAAAGGCATATTATTTCAAACTCCACCCACCCAACCATTTTTTTTAATGCGCAACAGTTGTTTTACAGAATGGAATCCGTAAGTACTTTTGGTGCCTACTGTACAATGGACTACTTTGCCTTCAGCAATGCAAACCAGTTTTCAAAAGTGCATGTATTGTGATTAAATGATGAAAGACAGATGCAACAATGTTCTAGTAGCTAGAAGAAATGATGACAAACAAAAGCCAAACAAAAGAGAAAATGAGAAGCCAACAACAACTGAAAGAAATTTTCACTTCAAACAAAGTCTAGCAGTGTATCTGTAAAAAAATAATTTTGCATAGATACAAAACAAGAATACGGCGTTTATGACTTAACTATGGTGATCATGCATATGCAAGCCTTCTGGTAACTGTTTATGACTATAATATTATGTACAAAAGTTACTCTATACTTTGACTGTAGGTGTATTTGTAAAGAAAAACAACAACAATAAAACAACAACAACAACACACAAACCAACAACAAAAAAACTAAATTAAGTATACCAGTGAACTATAGGACACTACCCACATTTAGCTAAGCATAAAACCTAATAGGGAAGATAGTAGGAGATGGTAATCAGTAAATAACTGCTCATGTCAGTAAAACTTACTGCAGCATCTCTTGTTTCCAACTGCTCTCTTGATGCTTGGATTTCATCTCTTAATGCAATGTTCTCCTTCTTTAAATTAATAACTTCAATAATTTTATAATTGGCATCCTCTTTACTCTGATGTGCTGCCTCTTGCATTTTTTCATTGTCTTCTGTAAGATTCAGTTTCACCTCTCTTAACTTCATTATTTGCTCATGCTGTCGGTCTCTTTCTTGCTTACTGAGTTTCAAAGAACTTTCTAGACTAGATCTGGAACACAATAAACTTTTAATCTCCATTTCTCTTTGTTGACATAATTTTTGCTGCACTTCTAATTCAGCCTACACATAAACACACAAACAAAGGTAACATTCCATACATTGGACTACTTGTAATTCTCTCATTATAACTTTATTATTAACCCTAAGCACGCATGCGCGAGAGGGTTATAGTAGTCAACCTGTTTGTCTGTCTGTCTGTCATGCTCTGATTTGATTTAGGTATGAACTTACTCAGGACAAAAATGTAATACCATTTATAGTGCTACCTTTTTAATTTGGGGCTAATCGTTGAGAAAATGCGAAGATTTCAGGTCTGTGTAGGTATCAGCTTTTATGGGCAACGCCCACTAGCATCAGGTCATAATCACGTGAGCAAATAATTTCTTGCAGCCAGTGGTGTAGTTTATTTTATGCTCAGGGAAGTTAATGGAGTTGAAAGAAGTGAAGTTTCATGTTGAAATAAAGTTCCGAATTCCATTCTGTAGAATGGCTGTTGCACGATTAAACAACGGACAAAAAAACTGTGTGCCGTTTGGTAAAAAAAGGCCGTTCCATTCGAGCGGCGTTACCATTTTAATATTTTTCGTACACCACACGCCTCGCTCAAAGAAATTATAAAATATCGTTTATCAAATAAAACGTTCTGATTTTTTGTTTACAGGCTCATGAGGCAGAGCTTTTTGGGTAAAAAAGATATGAAGCCGTCTGATTCGAAGTTGTCTCGTGGAGAATTGTTAGCTCGACTAGTGTGTGATTACCTGAAGTTGAGTGACTTGCAGTTCAGCTGCTTTCGAAACCGACTCTATATCCACGCCTTTCTGTTCACACTGTTGCTGCCAATACTCTAAGCTTTTCAAAAATTGAACATTGTTATTCTATACAAAATAAAAATGAAAAAGTAATTTTATTGATAAATATGTACTAATGATATTGATTGTTATTCAGTAAATAGTCACCCACACAAAAAACTCGTGAACAAATAGCTTACCAAATCCACAACTAAATATTCTTTACTTATAATTCAACTTCTCTCTAACTCTTGCTTATATCTACTGCCACTGCCATTAACTACCAACATAGTATACCACAAGAAAATTGTTCACGATAATAAGCATACTGCGGACCGCTTGTTTTCCCAGTGGCAACCAAACATTTTTTAATTCTGTATTTTAAAAAAAGCCTGTGAAAGAGAGAGAATACATCTAATGAGTAAAAGGAGACTGAGAATGAAATTATGAAACATGTAAAACTGTTATAGTGATAAAACATTTTAGACATGACAGTAGATGTATATTGTAATTATGATACCGGGTTCGATTTTCTCATTTTATCCATCTCACCTTACTTAAGGAAATTCCATATCACTCAACCCTCCTAATTCGTCTACCTCCTCTCATCTTACCGTAATATTTTAATTAAATACTTACAATCACATATCAATTTAACTTATACATCTCTATAATGTTGTATCTTACTTTATTAGAAAAAGAAAAGCATAATAAATAGTCAATTACATTTAAAGTGGCATTTTCCTCCTGTAGACGGTTAGAATCTTCTCTCATACGATGCAATTCTTTATCCTTAGAATTTTTTACACTCTACAAAAAAATTACAAGTTAATTATTAATAAGAATACAACATATTAACCCTTTCGTTCCTAAATTGGGACGCGCGTGGAAAATCTAATTATCTACCCGGAATAGAGTATTACTGTTTTATTTTTTTAACTCGATGCTGGCTGGGAAAACCCCATAACAACCATATATCACTAAATATACCAAGAGTTTGGGATTCCCCTCATTTTTTGATTGAGAAAATTGAATAATATTTAGGCCCTCTACTAATGCTTTTAAAAAAAATTTCCCAAAAAAATCCACTTTTCCCATCAATAATAAAAAAAAATAGAAATTGATGTATTTTATACCAATATTATATTAGTTCAACAATAAAATATGTTGTTTATTGTGTTTGGTGCTGATTGTGATCATGTAGGAGACATCTATGCATGAGTGTCCACAAGGAACATATGCCATCAGACGTCAAGCTCCACTACAAAACAATTTCATATACACAAAAACACAAACAACAAAGATATTTGTAATACAAACAACAAATTATTCATGATCCTATATAATTGCAATTTTATGATGTATTGTATGCGGTTTCATACAGGATTTTAGTTTGGGGGGGGTGGGGGTGGGGCTCCGAGTGTACTTCGCCAGATCCGGCATCTTCTCCTTCATCACTGGAAGACTCTGCTCCTGTTGCCTCATCTGCGTCCTCTTCACAATCGGGTCGGTGACTGCATACACATCTGGTCCTAGTAGTACATGTGGTAAAAAAAAAATTATAAAAGGAGAAGACAGTAAGTCAAACCGCAAAGTCTTGGTCGGCAAAGAAGCGGTTGTTTCAATGTGTTATGGAAGGCTACTGGGCTCAAACAATTTTTCGCTGCTTCTACAAAGCTCTGGAGATGACTGGATCCATAAATGAAGCTGCTGTGAAGAAGGTAACTTTTTTATAAATTCGACGAAGAACCGATGTTGTTGTTTTTTGCCGAGGAAGAAATAAGCGCATCAACTGCTGTGAGGTACTGTCGAAGCAGTCCTTGAAAGCTATTTTATATGCTTTTCCAATGCATTGGGCACCTGTGTATGCAATCTGAAGGTTCTAGCTATAAAGTAACTATTTTAAAAAATTTGGAGAAGCCGACCGGTCATCACCCGCTTAAAAGCAGGATCCGGAACGAAAGGGTTAATGTCTATTAGTTCTAAAGTTGTGCCATAATGAATTAAACATAGAATACTTTGAAAATATATCATGCTTGACTCCTCAACAAAAAAAATTAATATTTAGTATTACCTCAGCTTCATCTAATTGCATCTTCATAAAAGATAGTTTAGAAGACAGGGTCCTATTCAATTGAGGTAATCCCAATGATCTTGCCATATCAGAGCATTCGTGGATCTGAGAATAATATGAATTACAAAATAGCCTGTAATAATTTATTATTAATGTGATACTATTTACTTACCACATCAGTTTCATCTGTTCTCTGACGCATCTGTTGAATTTCTTTCTCCAGGTCTTCATTCTTTTCCTCAAGCTGTTGCAGTTGTTCTTCCAGATCAATAATTCTTTTATCTTTGTCAACTCCCGCTTCAAAAATTTTGACTTCAGAAGTTGCACCAGTTAGTGAATGAGAAATAGATCCTGTTCTCTGATAAGTTAATTCATTAATTGCAGATTGCCTTTCCAATAGAGCAAAATATTTATCTTTTATTTTAATAATCTTTTCATTGTCGGCCTGGAGCTTGTCTAGCTTAACTTGTCGCTGTTGCTTTTCAGATCTTAATGACTCCAACTCTAGCAGTAGCTCTGCTCTTTCCTCACGAATTGAACTCAAATTAGTCTGTAGGGTTAATATCTCTTTGTTAGCAGATTCTAAATCTGACTTGAAATCATCTGCATACTTTTCCACAGTTTGTAATTTGCCTTGTAGAACCACAACCTCATGTTGAATATTAAGCTTTACTGTATCAGTCATGTTGTCTTCCATAACCTTGAAAAAAAACACAATAATATTTTAATAATGTGTGCACCAAATTTCTATCTAAAATGCAAAAATTAAAATGCTCTAGAAATGAGAGGTACAATACATGCAACTATTTGCTTTCATTATACTTTAGTCTTGATATGGAAAATTTGATAGAAAACTTACAGTAACTTTGCCGGCAACCTCAGTGAGTGAAGTAAGGGGAGATTCATAAGCATTGTACTGATTTACTTCTGGTTCATTGGTTTCAACATCTCGATCTACAGCCGCAGAGTTATTGTCCTTTCTCAATGAACTTGGCTGCTGAAGTTTATCTTTAAAATAATTGATTTCTGCAGTACGTTGAGATAACAAGTCCTGAAGAAATTCCACTTTTTTTGAAGCTTCAGAACTGCTCTTGTTAGCATCTTCAAGTGTGACTATCACTTTATTTGACTGCTGTAGAAGAGCTGCTTTAGTCTCCTGCAATTCTTTGGTCAAGTTTTCACACTTTGATAGCTCATCCTTTACATTTCTCTTTAACTCTTCATTCTCTTTTTTCAGATTTCCAATTTCAGCATTTTTCTCCCGCAACAAATTATCAACCCTTTCCATTGGCCGGTATGCAACCCTTTCCATTAGCCGGTATGTAAAGAACTCTGAAGCTTGTAACTCTGAAGTCCTACTGTAATAATAGATGAGCAAAATATACTGTAAAGCATTACGACTTCGTCAAGTCCTCATCAATGACTGTTATTACATCCCAACTTCGTTATAAAATGTATTTTTATGAAGTCTGTATACTTTTTAAAAAATTAAGCGATAAATGATCACAAGTGAATGAATGAATAAATATATTTGAAAATTACATAATGTACCATAATGCAACAATAATAACTAGCAAGTTCTGGCACTTCACTGTTAAAAAAGGGGAGTTTGGAGAACTTAGTTAAACTAAAATAAAAACCATTAACTAATTTCGAAAAATAGGAGTGAAAAGTTCATGCAGCCTAGCCCTTTTAAGCAGTTACACTGGACCGCACCTGATAAATGTTGAATTAGGCAATCTATAGCTCTTGGTTCTGTAAAATAAAAACCCACTGATTGTGAATTAACATACCTTCTATATAATATTATATAATTATAATTTATATATATATTTATTTTTATTTTTTTTATTTATTTTTTTTTAATATTTCACTAGTTAAAATTCAATAAATACTACACTTTGATACCAACACCAATTGGAATTTTGGCTGTGGCACTGTGTCAAGCAACCTTTCTCAATGCTGCTGACTTAACTGACAAGTGGATGTATTCTGCTGACATTGATCCTGAACTGGACAAGTATGAAGAAGATTACGTTAGCGATAGACAATGGGTGACTCATTAACAGTTTAGTAAATTAGCTAAGCTATGTAGCTACTTAAATGCTTTTCTATGCCACACCCAATGCCATCCATACAATATTCTTTCCTGGTAGTTTCAACAGCAGTAGTGAATAATATTATAGTGCATGTCATCGAAAATACCGCACACAATTTGAAGGATTGATCAGAACAGAAAGTTGCAGTCTTTTCGTGGAAATACAGTATTATATTATATATTATATGTACACATAAATGTATACAGTGCGTCCAGTTTAAAGAGTAGAAAGTGTGAATCTTGAAAGTTAAGCCTTCTACTATCTAATTGTGCTTAGGCATCATACCATTCTTTACCTTGTAAGAACTTCTTCCACAAGTGCAAGCTGATTTATAGTGGCAGGAGTATAAGAACCGCACTTTTCCATTCACTTTCCATACATTGAGCGCTATTTTTTTTACATCACAATTTCTCCAGAACTCGTCATAAATCATACCTAAACTTTAGCCCTGCCCTACACACAATGGCTTAGGATGAAATTTTCCAATATCTGCCACAGGATGGACTACATCCAGAGAGTAAATACGTAGATGCCAAGTGAGCAGAAGCTTCTCTAACTTACAGTGCAAGATGAATCACAATCAAATGCTGATAGAGTCTTTAAAATTCAACAGCTCATGCTCACAGCTACGCCTAAGCCTTACTACCATACTGCAACTTAATGCTGTGAGGGATCCTTGGCGTTCAACAGCTCCTGTTTATAGCTGAGCTTCAGTACTCACGTGACAGTACTTATAGCGATGGTTTAAAAAAATAAATTACCCATTTCTCCAATCTAAAACTCGCCAGAATTAGCCTTTATCTCGCCAGAATTAGCCTTTATCTCACTGCAATTTACCCGGGTGTTTAGCAGGCACTTTAATTCTATACCGTGGTGTGCATGCTCTAACGCTGTGATTTCATGAGTAGGCAGTAATCGGGAGAGTTGAGTGGATAATAGCTAACTTTTCACATAAAAACACGTACATCTCCAGCCATAACCACAGGTTTATTCCCATAACCATATATTTTAACTGACTAAGTTTTATGAACATTAATATACACATGTGAATTAAATTTTAGATGTCTAACTTACACACAGCTGTACCTGTAGACAGCTTAAGAAAATATTATGAAAAGACCAACTTTTTATTCTAGACTCACTGTACCCAAACAAGCCATCACTAAAATGATTGCATTACAGAAGGTAAATGAGCCATTTGTATGAGTAATAGCACGGGTAACCGTACTATTTGGGATTAATAGCACAAGTAACGCAATTGAAATAGCACGAGGCGAAGCCTAGTGTTATTTCAATTGCTTTATAAGTGCTATTGACCACTAATAGCACAGGTTACCCGTGCTATCACTCGCTAATAGTAAGCCAGCTTTTAAATAAAATCTTTTGCAATTGTAGCTACACTGTATCTTTCACTCATTATGTCCTTATTTCAGGATTAGCTTCCGCTAGAACTTTCTTTTCAACGTACGACTCCTCCTAATCTGTTGTAAAACATTCCGTCTAATACGGGTAGAGGTTCTGTGGTAAAGAAGGACATTGTCCCCAACTAGCAACTACTCCAACTGTACGATTCCAAGGTTAACGCTCTACGCGTGCGCACTTAACCGTACTATTTCACTTAGCTACCGAGGTATTTCACTTAGTTTCCCACTTAGTTACCGAGGTATTTCAATTAGTTGCGCACTATTTCACTTTCCCCATGCGGTTTCAATTGAACAGCGATTTTTCCCATACATATTTGAATGGGCAACTTACGCGCCGTACTATTACTAGAATAATGGCATAAGATACAAGGATGGCACATCAAGTGGAACTGATATATTCAATGAAATAGAATTACAGTAGGAGACAAAATGAAGTTTCTGATCCATTATGTAGTATGACATTAAAACGACAGTTTTTTTACTGTAGTTTTTACCATTGCGTTCCGTACCGACTACACAGCCAACACTGTTTACTAAAATGGTAAAAAAAAGGTTAAGGTTTTCCGTCAATTCACTGATATATTCTAGCCAGAAACTCTTCCATAGTTATATCAGCAAGTTAAGACCTTGTATCCCCAGTTAAAAGCTACAGAGATAGCAAAAAAGCTCGTACAAAAATTTAACTTGCTTCAATAAAGCTGCAGACCGAAGTTTCGACGGGCACACAGCTATAACCAGGTCCGCACTTCGTAGGTCTTATGTTAGTTACTGATGGACCTCCAATAGTAAAAAGTCTAAGCCAGAGAAGGCCCTGACAGCGAGAAAACATCGATACTGTGCGGTAGTCCAACTAACAATTCTCCATAAGACAACTTCGAATAGGACGGCTTCAATTTCTTTAATCCAAAAAGCTCCATCTCTGGAGCCTGTAAAAAAAATCGGAATGTTTTATTGGATAAACAATTTTTTATACTTCTTTGAGCGAGGTATGCAGCGAACGAGAAAGACTAAAATGGTAACGCTGTCGAATGGAACAGCCATTTTTTACTAATTGGTGCATCGTTACCCCCCTCCCCCCCTCAATATTTAATTGTGCGGCGGCTGCGGAATAGAATTCGGAGCTTTATTTTGTCTCCTACTGTGCCTTAAGATTGTACGTGTATGGTATGCTTTAAGTTCATGGATGAACAATATCTACTCTCTAGGTAAAACTCTGATGGAAACAGTGAATCAAGATGCATGTAAGAAATAACTGCAATTCTAAAGTCACTTCACAAATAAAAAATAATAATAAAACTTGACATACGAATTAGGGATACATACATGTATATGGCCAGAGCGTAAATACCTAATACCACTTAACCACCTTCAGTAGTGATTGTGGTCAAAGTGTAAGTGACTCACTACCACTACATATCACCACCACAATACAACTATACTACCACAACGCCTGGCAGTGTGTAGGGCATACTGCACATTAAACGTGAAGGTCGCGTATAAAAGGGTGTAGCCGGGGACATATTTCGTGATCAGTGGAAAGTGGCGGCTGACAGTTTTTGCCACCAACTTTCGTAGACCTTTTTAGTAGCTTTACAGCAACTTAGCGCACACATAAGCTTGGAAATAATATCACATATAAGTCGTGAGCATCTTAACATAAGACAAAACAATAAACAAACAAGAAAAAATAACAACAACAACAAACGATGGGCTCTATATAGAGAAAGAAAAAGCACTGTTTGCCATGGACGCAGCTAAATTCAATTGCAAAATATATACAGCGTGCTAGTTTTGCAAGATACTACCCTGATGGTTCATCTTCAATCAAGAAATACTTTAGTACATACACACGGCATTGATAGATGAACTTCAGTATTACTCGCAAAAATGATTACATATAGCTTTTTTAGTTAGGCCACTCGTTGTTAACATGTTGTGGATCAACTAGAAAGGATAGTGAGCTATAATGGGAGGGGTTCTCTTTGCACGGCTACTTTTTTTAATTTGAATAGAAGGAGCTAGAGGTCAAAGGGCATGCCGGGGATCTTCCTTTATACACGGACCTCCGGAAGGAGTTGAGAATGTGGTAAACGAGGCCACAGATTTCTTGAACAGAGAATAGCATTGAATTATAAAGGCGACCTCTACATTTAAGTAACTTGGTACTTGTAGCTGTTGAATTCTTTCACATTTGTAAATATGAATACTAGTGGTGTGATGCATAGGAAGCCAAGCAAATGAATTAGAACTGTGTACATATCATGGGTTCTCAGACAATATACCAGCATACCAAGGGTTCATGTGAGTGGGGAGGGAGGAGGGGGAGGGGGAGGGGACAATGGGGAACACTCATCCTTTCCCCTGGAGTTCATTTTGCTCCCTTGAAAACTTATAAAATTTTTGAAGCAAACATAGTGACTCAAAGAGATTTATTACAATAAGCTTACTTATATAAAAATAAGACCTTACAAGTTATAATTTGTTGTTCATAATGCTGTCACTCTAATTTACATACTAGTCACACACGGAATGGGCTGCAATATGTTTTATCAAATATCCATAGTATTCTCCACTTAGCTACTTACATATGAAGGTGTGCATATAAGTAAGTTATATTGCCAAAGTAACCAAAGCAGTCTTTACTTACACGGTATATAGGTGCACACCACCCTTCCTCCACGGTAGTCTCGCGTAGCCAGACCCTTTACCAACCGTAACCGCTACGCGGGGAAGGAAAGGGTCTGGGAACATACAATACAACGACTTGTTCAGCAGCACCCCAAAAAGGGTGCTTAATTATCACATTCCA
>WLWI01001532.1_pt1 | contig 20062 bp, 21 predicted proteins | sample 6701501 | NCBI WGS metagenome assembly WLWI01 (sample SAMN12718690, study PRJNA515312) | sponge metagenome | isolation source: marine sponge | host: Mycale hentscheli | place: New Zealand: South Island, Marlborough, Capsize Point | collected 2014-11-01 | reverse complement strand
ATATATTATATTATATATATATATATATATAATATATATATATATAATATTATATATTGTTGTCATTATTATAATCTAGAGGCAGAAGCATCAAGTTTTTCAATTTTAATCTAGTAGTAAAAAGAGACAATTAGAGCTCACTAAATGAGGTCATCAACAACAACTTCAGACTGAACACCATGTTTGAGTGTGGCCACTAAGTAATCCCCCTTTAATAATCTCGCCTACACCTGCTGCTAAATAATTCATTTAGGCTAATAAATTAGCCGACTTTTACCTCCTATAATAATTGTAGCTATGTGGGCGTGGTGTGAGGAAAATGTGATGAGAGAGCTCCCGGATTTGTACCAAAGATAACGCAGTAAAGTTGTAATTGTCACAGTGATTTAATGATAACAAGGGTATATGAGACTTATCAGGTGGCAATAAATATTTAGTTGTTGTATATCATAGTTAACATTGACACAATGCAATGCAAGAATTCGACCTGATAAATTAACATTGTAATGATTCTATATTTTCTGTAATTCATAAATGCAAATATAAATTACCTGAAGAAATGGTAATAATTGTCCATCATGCCAGGAAGTTTTGAATAAACTAATTAGTAGCTAAACTGGTTGCAATAATGCTTTATTATCACTTCTTTTTCTGAGAGATGGGTTTTTATCTTTTATCATTATCATGATGCCTTTTGGTTATTGAGAAGGTAATCATTTCATTGATATATCTTCGGGCTATTATAATTGTAATCTAACATAATGAACAGAAACGACTATAGTAGCCACTTATTGTAGGCCCATACACAAGTGGGGGGTGGGGAAAGGTGTGGGGCCGGATATATAATAGCTTAGTTAGGAGTATTATCATTTTTTGTTGTATGAGTTGTAGCCTGGGTGTGTCCAGATATATGAATCATTGTGTTTGTGCATGCGCCGGCCTTCTTATAAACTATCTGGCCATGCAAGTGTTCGTCAGTTCTTTCAAAAATCTGATTTTAGTGTAAGACCTAAAGGTCTGGTCTCTGGGATAGCTACTCAGGTAACTATTAAGATGTTATTCCGATAACAACCCTAGAGCAGAGAAGAACCTGGTTGTGGTAAAAGTGTGTGTGACTTAGCATGCCACTTGCACCCCCCTTTTTAATGTTGGCGTTTGCACCTGTCATTGTGAAAAAGTTTTGAAGTTTTGTATTTTTTTTAAACTGCATCAAATATTTTGCAAAATTGGGAATGAAATATTTTTACAGGTAGTCCCCCTTCCCTTTGCATTAACATCTCATCGTAGCAGTAATTATAACCCACTGGCTCATTATATAAGCCACTAAATGTAATATATTATTTGCAAGATTCAAGTTATTATAACTTGTAAGAAGTTTGTATTTACAGCTACTTATCACTAGTCTCGCAGGGCCAGACCCTTTACCTATGCATTTGGTAAAGGGTCTGGCCCCACAAGACTAACTGATCGCATGGTGAATAGATGTTCAGATGCTGCTTTCTAAAAGTCAGTGAAAATGTTTTAGCTACTATGGGAGGTGATCCGTGCCAAAAAGTAACGCCTTTTTTTCGGCAACACTTTTTCGGGAGGGTCTACTTTTTCGAGAGGGTACTACTTCTTCAATAGGGCACTACTTTTTCAATAGGGTACTGCTTTTTCAATAGGGTACTGGTAATTGCTTTTTCAATAGGGTAAATACTTTTTTCAATAGAGCAATAGCATAAATACTTTTTAATAAATAGGGTACTAATTTTAGAGGGCCCGTGGTTAGGGTGTGGTCATGTGAGCGCAACCGATGGTGTTGATCACACTTTACCAGCATTTGTGAAAATACTTTGAATAATAATGGATGTTTCCTTGATTACAACAACATTGAGGCGAGTTGTTGGGGACTTTGAATATTTATCTGATGGAAGGTACATTTCTTCTGACCTTTGTGAAGGAAGTTTGCTGTCTCTTGAGCTAGTGTGTCGAGAATTTATAATTGCAGAACAGTTGGAAGGTCTTTCTAACACAAAAAGTGCTGCACTTAACTACATCAATAATGCCATAACTCTTTTAAGCAACATTAAAAACCTTCTGTTAGTTGAGCGATACTCACCACCAGTTATCATGTGTTCTGGAATAGTCGGTCGTCCTCGCTTTGAAATTCCTCGTCAACAACTTTTTTTTTTAATTGAAAATAATTTTACAGTTCCACACATAGCTGGAATGATTGGTGTGTCAGTGCATGAGAACCATTTATAGGAGAATGTCAGAATATGGTTTATCCATTAGTTCTCAATATGCTACATTGACAGATCAGGAACTAGATGAACTCGTTGTTCGTATTCAAGATCAGTTTCCAGCTTGTGGAAACAGATAAATGAGAGGTCACTTGTTATCAATGGGTTATCGCGTTCAGCAATGTAGAATCAGGGATTCTCAACGTCGAACCTGTCCAGAAGGGACTATGATGCGACGATTAACCTGTCTTCAGAGGCGGCAATACAAAGTAGCAGCACCTCGGTCTCTTTATCATCTTGATGGAAATCACAAACTTATAAGGTAAAATGGTGGTTTCAGAGAGAAAATTTTCACTGAGAAACAAGTGCTTTTCCATGACTCTGCTAAAGTAAATTCCTCTCTTCCCAGCTTCAGTCTAGCTATGACATAGTTCAGGCCTGGATAGAATTTAGTAGGACATGGTTTCATTTGTTGTAATGTAATTCCAAAATAGCCTTTCAATAATTTTATCTTTACATTTGATGTGGGGTAACAGCCCACCACATTCTTCAGAAAAGAGAACTCACTAGCTAGTTGGCAACACCACATCTTTATTAATTCGACCATACATTCCCATTTAGAATATTTCAAACCTCCCATTCACATTCTGCTCCTTCCAGTCTCTCATTTCTTATAATATCAGCTCCACCATGTTTGTGTCAAATGTGCCTTGTTTTAATTAATAAGGTGTGAGAATTAGATCCAGGTGTAATTACCGCTCCAGCGCTCATAGCTTAGCCTCTTGGACTTCGGTCGTAACACACAGAAAGCTGTCCTACCATATTTGAAAAAAATCTAATTTCTGCGGAGGAGAATTAGTGCACTCCTACCTCTCTACGAAACCCGTAAAATTGAAGCCATTTTTTTAATGTCAAAGCTAAATCAAAAGAGAGTTGTAATATGAAAGTAGCTAACCATTTTGGTAGGCAGGCATGTGTCAAACCACAATAATTTAAGTGGAATGCTCATAGTGAAATATAAAATGTTCAGCTCTAGCTAGTCAATGAGTGTAGGTACTTCACTGCCAAAATACACTGAAAGAAAGTGTGTTAGATCAAAACACATGTAGTGTGTTAGCCCAATACTTATATAACACATAATGTCGATATAGCTAGCTATTTTAGAGGACAATTTAATGACTTATTAATGCATGTTGAAATAACGAATTTGTTTTTACAGTGTAGTGAAGCACTGTGAATATAGTGCAATTAAGCTATAAATAATCTTATTCCCATTAATTACTACTTTCATTATTTTTATGTTAGATGGAGACTTGTCATTCATGGGTGTATCGATGGATATAGTCGTAGAGTAGTGTATTTGAAATGTGCTGACAATAATAGAGCAGAAACTGTCCTTGATCTTTTTATGGAACAGGTAAGAATAACAGGGCTACCAAGTAGAATACGTACTGATCGAGGAGGTGAAAATGTACGTGTTGCTGCATTCATGCTTCAACATCCACAGAGAGGTATAGGTCGTGGCAGTGTCATAACTGGACGAAGCGTTCACAACCAAAGAATAGAAAGACTATGGCGTGATGTCTTTACACAATGTACAGTACTTTATTACAAACTTTTTTATCATTTAGAAGATGAGAATTTACTGGATCCAAATGATGAAATACACTTATTTTGCTTGCATCACGTATTTTTGTCAAGAATAAATGTTGCTTTAAGTCTGTTTAGAAGTGCTTGGAATAATCATCCCCTGTCATCTGAAAGGAATTTTACTCCGATGCAGCTTTGGATCAGAGGGTTATCTGTGCAACCCCCACCAGATGAGCTGACTGAGGTGTGTTAAAGGAGTTTTTCATCGTTATTTCTTACAATTAACTGTATTTATTATTATTACATCAAAAATTATTATTTTTAGGAAGAGGCACTTTTATATGGAGTTGAATGGGAAGGGCCACTTCCTGCTGACGAGCCAGAGAGAGTTGAAGTTCCACCAACAAACTGTCCACTCACTGATCATGATCTCATTGAGTCATGTGAATCAGTAGATGTATTGGCAGCTTCAGACAATTATGGCATTGATAAGTATATAGATACATTTCGTTTTGTAAGCAATCACATATAATTAGATATTTTAAACAGAGTAAATGATGGATATTATTAAATAATCAAAACATCAATTATCAATTCAGTGAAAGTTAGTTTGTTTGAGCTGTTTTATGTTTTTCCGAAACCACCGTGGCATGTGAAAGCAATGTTCATCATTCTCTTAAAATTACTGTAGCCGTCACTGTATTTTGTAGGTAGTGTCAATTCAATGGCACATGTTGATGCTGTTGGAAAAGGATCGTCTGCATTGAAGTTTAGTGTGGGCTTGTTCGGAAATCCTTGAGGAGGTATCACCTCAGACCCAGAGAAAAAACTGAGCACCAAACTCAAGGTGACTGGATTACAATCTATAAAAAAAAATAATAATAAATAAAGGAAGGAAAACAAAAGAATAATTTGCAAATAGAGCATTCAGAAAATTACAATAAAGATTGGTTAAGCTCTGTACATAGCACTTTGCATTATAGTTAAGATAAACCTTGGCTATTGAGGAATTACCTTCTTCGAGACTCTCATCTTCATGTTTGGATGCTATAAACAAAGTGAAATTAGTCACTAAGACATACTACTTACAACTCTTCACAAACCTTCACATTCTTCCAAGTATTCAACAAAAAATATGTATGTAACTTCTTCTTTATGCCTTTGGTTAGATCCCAATTCAGAATAACGAATCACTTCAAATAAATTTCTAATACATTCTAAATACAAGTTTTAACATAATACTTAAGGAAAAAAATGTCTAGCTAATGTTTACCTGCTGTTAGAGGTTGCCTCCCTTGAATCGTGAAAAACTTCTTTAATAGCTGAGGATGTTTGCATATATAATTCTTGGTACCGAGACATGTCAATCCTTCTGCAAATTGGTCAATTTCAGCTTTAGCTTTTAGAATTGCATGATGGAGGGTAAGTGACTGAACCAAACCAATCTTGTCCTCAAAAGTTATGCATGTAGGTGGCTTAGATATACCACACTCTATAAGATGACTGAAATTGCGAGTATATACTTCTTTTAACACATCTAAGGTAGTAGCAGACACTAACTAAAAATAAATTAAAGATTTAAAGATAGATACTTATTAAACAGCTATATATACCTGGTCTATAATTTGTTTAGCTTCCAAATCGGAGACTTCCTCAGAGTCTGCAATAATATCTGCAACATTTCTTCCAGAGATGTACTCATACACAGAGTTGGACAATACATGAAAGCCACCTCCACCTTGAACAAGGCACATGGATGCTACCTGTCCCAATCGATAAAACACTTTGTCCTGTATTATATGAATAAAGCAGTAGCTATAATGCAAGATACAGTAAGATTACTTGCCTGAAGTGCAATAGAATTATGAATAAAACATCCTCTGCAGTCGATGTATTTCGGACACAACGATTTTGCCACAAGAGTGAAGAACTCTCTTGTAAGGCCACCAGTGTCTGACCCTTGCTCCCCAACAAACTCTACCTACATAATGCCACAATCACAAAAACAAAAAACAAAAAACAAAAAAACAAAAAAAGACCAAAACAACTAGGTAATTATGTTATCAATAAATTGTGTCTAATTATACCTTCAGTCTCTTATCAGGGCTAAAAGATGATTTGTTTAATCTATGTAAGCAGTGTTCTAATAGATTTCCTCTCATCACTACCATTGGAAAATATCCATCATCCCGTAAATTTTTCTTCATAATTGATATAATCCCAACTAAATCAACTATATCACTACAAATATATTATTGTAACATCATTTTCTTAAAGGCACAAGTATTGATGATATTCACCTTGTTGTTTCATCCATACTTTCTCTTAATACTGTCTGTAACACATAGTCATCATCATCTTCCTATTAGAAAATAGATATCAGATTTATAATTTAGATACATTGCATTAACCACTCTCAGCTATGTGCAGCATGTCATGATGTAACTAGTTATTCTATTTGTATAGCTTATGTCTAAGCAACATTCAACATTATCTATTTTTAAATTAGCTATGCATGTCTCATACTTACCAAATAATTCTCAATGACAATGGGATTTGCTTCATCCTCTCTATCTTGCTCCAGAGAAGTTGATAATGTCTCTTCTTGATCAACAGTCATGCTGCATTATAACAAGTTTCAAATACAATACTTAGCCACTTCAATATTTATTTAAAAAAAACACTGACTTGCAATCAAAAACATGCTGTTTCAATTTGTGTAGTGGGAAGTGATGGCCACACTTTAAACACTCCTCCTCGTGCTCCATGGCCACTGCCACATTCTTCAGTATATTAGAACAACAACAACAACAACAACAACAATAATAATAATAATAGTTAAAAAAGACTACATATATATATACTCACATCACATGGAGTTGTCATATCTAATGACATCTGTACAGGTCTGATGTAAACTTTAGCACTGTGAACAATACTTTTTATATATTCAACAGTGTAGCCTCCTGGTGGAATTGGGATGGCATCCAATTGTCTTCCTGCTCCTTGGCGCAGTAGTTCATAACCCCCACCACTAGCAAGTTTAGGATAGATGTTTACTAACTCCTCATACATTTCATCTGCTGAACCATAGTAGAACAAAGAAATATGTTTTTCACCTAAGCCAGCGATCAGTAACTCAGCTCTTATTGTTGATGAAGGAACTTCATCATCATTATTTTTTTTTCTTACTACTAGGGCGACCATCACGACCAAATGATTTTGTGTTGCTCTTGCGTTTCTTGGTTTGATTAGAGAAATTATAATGAAATAATTGTTTCAGCTCGTTAGATGTGGATTGTTGAGATGCTTGTCCCAAGCGCACCGGTGCTGGTGACACAATCCTACTAGTTGATGGACTAGTGGATGCTCCTAATTAACATAAAAACAAGCTTTCAACTGCTGCCATCCACGAACACTTAACCATTAATCACAATTAAGTGAACAAAGCAATGATTAAAATCGCTTCATAGAAGCAGGCAAGAGAGGCCCCTCACAGGAAACCATGATCTAGTCAGTCTACGCTATGACCCGGGTAGGACGGGATTTGGAGCCAAAATGGACATGGGAAATAGGCGGGAACTCAACTCCATCATTTATTCACTTCCCCCTTTTTTTCTCGTTCATGTATTTTGCATGTCATCATAAACAAAGCTAAATGTGTTCAGTCAGCGTATTTTCTACTGGTTAGTGGTAAATCCATGCCCAGTAGCGGGACAAATCAATAGGGTAAGTTTTGATGGTAGCTTCACTTCAGACGACTGATGCCAACTATATTCAGAGAATAATGTTGGGATTGAGGGTTTTATAAAGGTTTGTTCTAACACTTAATTCCTAAATCAAAGCATTACTTTCAATGGTTTGTCAGAAAAGAAGGGTCAAAAAATCGATCGATTTTGACGGGGCCAACTAGCATTGACAGGTTAATGCCAAGTAGAACCAGGCACAATAGCCAAGTCAATGCATGATATATCTATGATTCTGGCTTGGTTTTGTTCGTGTAGATCCTCAACCCTTAGAGTTATGAAAGTTTTAATTATCATAAAATGTGCTAATAATTTGCGAATGTATCATTAAATGGGCGCAGCTCATGCAATTCTCACGATCCACTGTAAGTGTTTCTATTGAAGTGGAGTGTGTGGTGGGCTTGTTAGTGGGTCTTAGTGTAGACTGTAGCGTGTGTGCATCGTATTTGTATGTTTGGCCGTTTAGGTTTAATCTTGATTCCTACAGCCCTGTACTGTATATAGAGGCAGCCAGCTCTATCATTTCAAACCAGTCAAAACACTGAAGGACCAGTTTTGCTTTAGAATTTAGAGGCAAGAGGGTGAGGTCATGCCAGACTAAGCCAGTTTCAGAAAAAACTGAAAAATTTAGGTAAAAAATACTTACCTTGTTCTCCAAGCTCCTTGACTGCACTGATCAGTTTTTCACAAACTGAAGCGACTTCCCGTCTCAATTCTTCAGCAGCCATTTCATACACCGCACTCACATCAGATAGCCTGACGATCTTTACCAAAGGAGTGAGGCACGCATTGTCGTCCCACGTCTAAAAATATTAACCAGTACCTCTTTACAGTTATAGTACCCTCTTGAAAAAAATAGTACCTTCTTGAAAAAGTACCCTTTACCCTCTTGAAAAAGTACCCTTTTCTCTCTTGAAAAAGTACTCTCGAAAAAGCAGTACCCAGTTTGACAAATGAATGCCCACGTAAAAATGTACCCGCTTAAAAAGATAAGCACCCACTTGAAAATTAGATACCCTCTTGAAAAAGTTGTACCCTCTCAAAAAAGTAGCACCCTCTCGAAAAAGTAGTACCCTCTCGAAAAAGTAGCACCCTCTCGAAAAAGTATTGCCGCAATAAACGGCGTTACTTTTTGGCACGGATCACCTCCCATAAGCTACAAGTGTGTTGTTCTGAATGAGAATATAATATTGTTTGTGATTAACAATATTGTGTGTGAGCAATGTATCACATGAATGATTTTGTGCTTTATAGTAGTCCAACTATAAGCTGGAAATTATTGCATTCCATTCAGGAAAAAATAGGCTAAATTACTCATTCCCAAATGACCATGGATATTTCGCAAAATATAGGCATTTCCATTTAGTATTGTGAGTACACTTTTTATTCTCAAATGACCATAAATACAGAATACCGTGTGCAGCATAAATTCATTCAATAAAAATGCTGACGGGGCTAAGTTGTCACGCAAATTCATTCGCTATAAGTGCTGACTCTGCAGTAATCAATTGACTTGACTAGAGGGCCAACTGTAAAACCTTTACCTCTTGCTACGAGCTTTAGTTTCATTGACCCTGCGTTGCTGTGGAAATGGTTACTGGGTTTGCAAAATTGTGGAGTGAGGGGGGGGTGGGGCTAAACTATGAAGGAGTCAAATTGGCAGTGTGGAGGTGGACTTAAAACTGATTACAGCCCTTTAAGATAGTCTAATATTCAAGATATGAAGCTTTAATCAGAGTTTTAGGTAACTACTATGGTTTGACGGCCTAATTCTATGTAGCTGGTTAAAAAAAGCTATCTTATTCACAACAGTTAAGACAAAAAGCAATTTTTTTGGCACTTTTTATGCCTATATTTGGTAAATAAAACAAAAAAAGTAATAAAAAAAATACCACTCTGAGATTTGACTCAGGTATGTAATTGAATATAGTAGTTCTAGTCAGCATAAAGGACATGTGAAAGAAATCGGCGACAACTAAGATTTTTTTCACATTTTTCCTTTGCTTTTTTTCCAGACCCAATTTCAATTTATTATCATCATTATTATCGTTATCTACATCTTCATCCTCTTCCTCATAGCATTGATTAAAGAATTCCACATGTATTGGAAAGTGATCACATGCACCCGTAGTAACTGTACAAAATGTTAATCTAATTACGTTCGTTGGCAGTTCGCAAATCTGGTTACCAACCTACCCATAGAACTGTATAAGGCGAGATAACTCAAGGAATAACTACTTCTAGGGCTACTGAATACTTTCTAGTGTAAAAAAAAATCTGTTTTTGAAATAATGCCTACCCTTTCCTGTTATTCAACTAATAATGTTATGAACACTTCAGCTGGCTGGAAAAGAAACTAAAGTTGCAAGTTTAAAGCCGATCTAGTTTTAAATACTATTATGTGAACCATTTCAGGAGACAAAATCAGAATAGCATCTTCAACAAATGTGTGTAGTGTTCGTGTTACGGTCTCTTTGCTATAAAGCAAACTGGTACTTATGCATTAAGGAACAAACTATAGCAATTCATTGCTCAGATTATTTTCCCGCTTGTATCTCAAATGGCAAAATTTCAAAGCCATCTTTGACCTTATTTTATACTGCAAAATATTTGAGCACACAGAATCAAACCGCTTTAGGATTGGACGTCAAGCTGTACAATAAATTGGTAGCTAGTTGTGAACTTATTGATAATCAACATGAAAATGGGTTTATCGTTACCGCCACTGCCTGAAAAGTGTCCATTGACAACCAAATTGTAAATTAGTGTAAAATGTGTTGATAACTAATTTGTTACCCTCTACAGCCTTGTAAATGTTTTGCTAACTCCAATTACCAAGACATTTTACGGATTTTGTTATGGTTGTAAATGGACTCTTTGACACTGATGCTGGTCTCCTAGTCACTAATGGGACGAAGGGTTCTGAGGTACTTTATAGATGTCAGAGGTTTTGGTTGCTGGGTGATTTCTCACTGAAAGTAACAGTCGTGCAGTCTGGGATGGACTTATGTTGGATGTGTAGGTGAGGCAATCCACTGTGTCAGAGAAGCAGAGGAATGCTGCTTTGTCTCTGTGTAGTTTTCTGATGTAGCCTTTCTTGGGACCACTGCTCCAGTTCTTTAATTGCTTTACTTTAAATCTCCAGAGATGAGCTTCTCCTCCAGGTTCTAATGTATTCATCCCTTACCATTTCCCTGATGACTCAAGTGTTGTGGGAAGAAGAGAAGTTTAGGTATGTGTGTGGGTCTATGAAGGACTTGCAATGTCTAGGATGCCCTAAGGTGGAACATTGGGCCTTTGAAAAACATTGATCCATGTATGTACTTTGGCATGGTTGGAGACGGGCAAGGTCAATATTACTAAAATCTACTCAAACAGCTACATATAGCTATGTGCTCGTAGATTCAGTTTGCTATGAACTCAGGGCACGGTGTGATGGTGCCACTCAGGCAGTGGGCCCTACCGGATTATACTTGCATTTTTTCTGGAATAATAGACATGAAATAGCATAGTGGAAAATTTTTGAGCATAATCTGGCAGGCCCTATCGGGCAGTATCAAAAATGTTTCCCTGAAGAGGAGTTGCAAACCTCCCATCATTTTGTGCACGTACAGCAAACAGAAATGCTGAACTCTTGGTTTGGGTGCTAGCTACCTAAAATATGTGTATTCTGTTAGATGTTGAGGGTGCTATGAGATCAAGGAAGGAAATGGATGTTAAGCATGTAGTGGATGAGAGTAATAGATCAAGTGCTTGGTCAACTGAAGAAGTATATGGTAGATGTGGCTGCTCTTCAATAGATGAAGTGGTTTGGTAATGGTGTGTAAGAGGTTGGAGTAAGTGTGGTGTTGACAGCAGGTTATAGGTCAGTACCTGGGGTGAAGGAGAAGAGGCAGAGAGATGAAGGTATGGCTATCATCTTGTCAGAAGCAGCAGTTGGCGCTGAGAATGCAGCAGGAAGGAATTGTATAGCATGGAGCTCAAGACTCATCAGTGTGAAGCTGAAATAGCTGGAGGATACACAGACAAAAGCTTCCGGTATGGATTGTGTTGTTATGCATGTAAAAGGTAAAAGTAAAAGTCGCACAAGTGGTAGCAAAAGGGGCCGTTGCTGCATCCAGATAAAACAAAAACACATATTTTGACCCACTTCAGCAGGTCATTTCAACGGTACCTGAGTGATCTTGTTATATTCTACTTGGGGATTTCAATTCTTGTGTGGGAATCAAGAAAGGTGAAGATGATCCATGGTGGTATGAGAGGGGTCCACAGGGCATGGAATCCTCAATAATGCTGTGATGGAGCTACTGTCATTTCTGAGCATCACATGGTTCATGAAGAGTGATATTTATGAACAAACTAACTTGGCAGCATCCTAAGTCCAAAGTGTGGCATTGTATAGATTATGCGGTGATGAGAAGAATTGATCATTGGATATGTCTGAATGCCAGGGTTATGAGGGGTTCTCAGTGTAATACTGACTGATGCTCAGAGTGAAGGTGGAGATAGGAAAGAAGCCTTCCACTTAGAATGGCAGTGAAGAGGGCAAGACGATTCATGTGGCTCAGCTTGCTGGTGAAGGAAAATGAAGGACAAAGTGCTTGCTGAGTGTGTTAATGAGGTTTGAAGACAGAGTGGTTCAATGAGTCATCAGTGGAAGAAAATGGCAGGTATAGCAATCAGCAATGTACGACGCAGCGTAATCCACTTGAGGGACCCAGTGCAGAAGGCAGGAAGACTGGTTTAGAGAAAATGAGGATGTGCTAAGGCCCTTAATTGAGAAAAAAGGTGCGTACCTTTGGTGTTTGATAGTGGTAATCAAAGAGAGAAGACGAAATTTGCCAACATGTGGAGAGATGTAAGACGAGCAGTGAGGGATACAAACAAATGGTTCCTGCTGAAGGTGAAACAAGCTGAGCATGTGAAGAATAGAGGCAAAATATGATTTGGAGTTGTATTAGGGACATGCCACGTGGGAGGAGGGGATTGATAACAGTGAAGACAGTAGTTGTTAAGGATGAGGATAGAAAGCTATGCATCTCCAAAATGATAACAGCTACTATGAATTTTTATATGACTCTTTGCTTGACAGCACTAATCTATACTGCTTAGCAGATGGCAAGCAAATACCTGGAGAAGTAAAACATGACATGTATGTATTTTGAGAAAGTAGTGGAAACAGGAGTTTCTCCAAGAATGCTTCAAGGATGTTAACAGGTGTGATAAAACATTAAAAGAAGACAATTGAAACATTTTGCTAGTGTGGCAATTAACTTTAAGAAATATCATTACGATCATAATCCTTATTTTATGGTATCTTGCAAGCTTCATATTATTTTGTTGAGTGAAAGTATCCTCTACCTCATCATCATCATTGTCTGTGTTGGGCACCCTGCTCTCATGAAACAGTAGTGGTCTATGTGAAACTGCAGGTGCCCATACCACTTGCTGTGAGGAAATGCCTGTTCTCCTGTGAGCCCTGCTTGCTTCACAGCACACAGTGCCTGTTTAGTGCACAGGCATCCTGGCTCAGCCAGGTGCGCAAAACCGCTAGTGGTTGCAAGAGAATTTTAGTATGTATGTAAGTATATAATATGTATGTAATTGACAACCTTGGCGGAGGAAATTGGGAATGTAGGAGAAAAAGCTACAAACTATTTGTTGTAAAAAACAACAACAACAACATACATACATTCTTTACTGACAATTCATAATATGGATAGTTAAATACAATGTTTGACTTGAATGTTACTTTTATGTAATGATTTGCAAATTAAAGCATTAGAAACGAGAGTAAATATTTGAGTAAATATTACAATTAGAAGAGTTGCAGCTGTCCAATACAGATCAGTGGTATCTATTCAACATGAAATAAAGCAAATTATAATACATTATAAATTTATAAACTTATACACAATTAGCTTCTTATTAATAATTCCAGAAGTACAAACCCAAGACTTTATATCTGACAATTGACTACTTAAAATAAATCTATACAAAAATTTTTCTTGTCCACCTAAAAAATAAAATAAAAAATGAACAATTATCTCTGCACAGTTGGTAGCACCACCAGTTTAGTCGGTATGGGTGTCAGGCCTTTAAATCCAATACTGACCTCCACCTCACAATTTAACGTATACATACTTATAGTGAATTGATAAGCTAATGCTCAAGCTGACTTATTGCTATGTACTGTATATTATTCACAGTACGTTATAGCTCCTGCATTATCTCATTTTAACAAAATTTGGTCATGCAGAGAGTGATATTAAACACTCCAATTGAGGGAAAGAAGAGAAAGGATAATTTTTATTTTTAAACCGAAAAAATGTCTTTACTTGTTAGTACTTTTTAAACATGACCATATGAAAGAAAGAGTTTCATATAATTCCATTATTACTATTCCTTCAATATTATAATAAATTTTTTATTTTAATCTAAATTTAGAAGTATAAAATGATATAAGTCTACCACTCTTGAGTTGTGGACTTATATAATTTTATGCTAAAACTTTTAAAATTATTACAATTCCTCAGAATGTAAAAGAAATAGTGTCATTCCTTATATTCGTACAACTCCATAAGAAGGCTCCGCATAGAACTGGGAAATGCGACAGAAGCTAGAAAAGTGTAATATGTACTATTATCACTTTTAAATCTGAAGTGTATCCTACTCCAGACATGTTTCCTTGTAATTAATTGCTTGAATTGTTTTTTTTTCTCCACCTCTATTAATACTCATACTTATAGCATATTATATGTCCTAGAACTGTTCATTCCAGTCAGTCTAGTTTATTCAGTGACTACTGTATGTGAATGTGTTAATGTGTTCCTGTTGGACGATTAAAACCCATTACAAACACGAGTATAACAATGAACATTTGCAGATTCATTATCATAACTTACTTGAACTTTGCACTGAAGCATTAGATGTTATTTCATGTGAAAGTGTGCTCTTTGTGAGACTCACATTATTTTCTAAGAAGAAGATATACTTATCATTCAATTATTGTCCTGAGAGTAGCTAGTTACTTACGAGAGCTTGGATACATGACACGAGGAAAATTTGATATTGAAGCTTCAGGAAATGTTGATACTGAAACATCAGGATAACTTGATTTCATAGTACTTTGAGTAAGTGTAGTAATAGTAGACATTATCCTTTTATGTTCTACAATTAACAATTAATTGTTTTAATTAAATTGGAAATAGCTATGACAATATAATAGTGTTTGTATAAGTTAGAGTTGACACATTCAAATATTCAACATGATTCTGAGAGGTAGTGCAGATTTGGCATGAAGTGGTAGAGTGAACTACCTTAATTTAGAACTAAATTCACCTAATCATAAAGTGTAGCAAATAAATAATTAATTTAGCGATTAGCTAGCTAGTCTATGTTGAACTTCTTTATCATGCACAGAATAAAATTGCTTTTACACTTTTAGTAATTCATTGTGATATTGAAGTGGAAGTGGTTGTCTTATGAAGAGACACACTGTGAAAAATGGGGTGTTTGAATAACTTACTTTTGGAGTTAAATAGGTGGCGCTGCCTGGACACCCCAGTATAAATCCTAATATTGTCTCCATAGTTAGTTACAATTAAAGTTACATCTGAATGGAAGAAACTAAAGGATATAAGCTATTATTATATAAGCTTATAAGCTCACTTAGTAAAGTATGCACTGGTGTAGAAGTTATAAGGGCTCAAAGTGGGGTGTCCAGACAGCGCCTCCTTGTAAACACCTCGCGAGGTGTTATTTAAGCACCCCATTTTAACTGTGATAGGCCAATTAACCTAAGACTAATAATTAAGTGTGACAAAAAGTGTAACTATTAGTTGACAATTAATCTATTGCTATATAGTTTATATAGTCCTTTCCTGGGTGCAAGATAAAATATTAACGTTTTTCTTTAATTACACTAAATCAAAAAATTCATTATAGCTTGGCCACACATACTTATCATATACCACATTGTCACACAGATATAAAGCATATTCAGACTCACATTATCCAGCATTAGATGAAGCATTTTTTCTACTCTATTTGCTAATATTTGTCATCAAAGTATACAAATAATCGCTCTTAATCCTTATGTGAGCACAATCCCAACTAATGGTACACACAAACTTACCCACTAATAAAATGCCTAAAATACTTGATATGTCATCTAAGTAGCATTGATATGTGCTCCCATTATTAGAGAGAGAGACATTCTGAATAGTTAAGACGGAATGATAATCACTGATGTACATTAACTGATGGTTTGGAGGTAGACGGCTGATACTATAGGAGAGCCCATTTATGACCCAGTATAGAGGAGACCTTCGAGGACTAATACATGAAAAACTTGCCATTTTGTACTCCTCTGCATACAATACTTCAGGCTCAAGTCTTGGTTGGCCTAGAAATTTTAACAATACAATTTCTGAATATTGTATTGAACAATAATAGCTGCCATTCATCTAATTTAATTTGGCAAGCAATCAAAGCAAGTGAGACAATCTCAAGTGCAACTAGATTATTACTGCGTGTTGAATACTCAATTAATTGGCGAGCGAGCGAAGCGAGCGAGACAGTATTAGAGGTGGATAATGCAAAATCGGGTATATGTTATAATTCAGCGAGCGAGCGAAGCGAGCGAAGCTGACTCTCAGTCGTGTTCAATTGAGATTTCAGATATATATGTATGTATACGTACGTCAACAATTTCGCCCGCGCTTCTAATTACGTAAGTTAGGTAAAGCGTTCACAGTTCCAGTATTTCTCAATTAACGAGCACGGAATCCTGCTGCACTGCCTTACGCAACTTTGTTTCAACCAAAAAGTTTATAGCTACTCTCTTCTTGAAACAATTGTGAAGTCTTTGTCAAGCTGCGCTTCTTTGCCACTGTTTTCGAAGTTTATTCAGGTAATTCTGTTATTGTTAACTCTTCATGCCTAATCATTGCTATTATTTAGCGATTTCCTTCACAAATCATCTTTACCTATACTCATATTACTCGCTCGCCATGCATTTGCGCTATTCGAGCGCACCACTAGTTCAGCGAGCGAGCGAAGCGAGCGAAGCTGACTCTCAGTCGTGTTCAATTGAGATTTCAGATATAATACTGTATATATATGTATGTATACGTACGTCAAAATATTTCGCCCGCGCTTCTAATTACGTAAGTTAGGTAAAGCGTTCACAGTTCCAGTATTTTTCAATTAACTGGCGCGGAGAATCCTGCTGCAACTTTGTTTCAACCAAGAAGTTTATAGCTACTCTCTTCTTGAAACAATTGTGAAGTCTTTGTCAAGCTGCGCTTCTTTGCCACTGCTTTCGAAGTTTATTCAGGTAATTCTGTTAGTTTAGTCTGGGATCAGAGACTTTAGATTCTCTGATGATGGAAAGGGTTACACTGTGCACTACAGTTAGATGTAATTTCTGTCTTGTTTTTCTGTAAAAAGAGTCTGTTCGCTCGCCATGCATTTGCGTTATTCGAGCGCACCACTAGTAAAAATACATACTTTGTATTGGGAGAGTGCACCACCCACAAATACTCATTCCAGTATTGGCCACTGACAATTCCCACAATGGCATGTACTTAGTAGAACTCCTAGAAGTTAGTATAGAGACCAAGCAGTAGTGTACATCGAAATTACAAATATGGTTTTTACATGGACACCAGCAAAATTAGAAAAACCTAATACATTTATTTATATGTCACTATTATGTTCTAGCTGTTGCTGTTTGGTTGTCTGATACCATAAGAATGCAGAAGAAAGAGGTAAGTATAACCATCTCAAAGCATTATAATATTTATGGTATGAACATAAGACAGGTAGGATTATTGCTGCAACAAGAACAGGTTGTTATAGCTACATTCAATAAACTACATTGAATCAGATCTTGTGGTTGTACTAAAGCAAAAGTGAAATGATAGCATTCTCAACCATACAGTTTAATTAATCCATACTGCATCAACATAGTAAACATAATTAACTGCAACCATAAGCACCAAGAAGCAGTTTAATGAGTGAATTGCTTGAATATACGTATTACTAGAGTATGATAATGATATTTTTCTAAGTAATACTGGGCTATTAAAGTATTAATATTGAATTAATTCAACTAACAATGTGTCGATCCTCTAGCAACACATTATAGCTACTAAGCTCTACAGCACTATATGAATTTTTTGAGCAGTATAAAATTGTTTCATTGTTTATATATTAGTAATTTCAGCATATCCCACATCCTTGTCAAGCGTGTGTATTCCATAGGCATCATTGCTTTCTAAATTTGTCACTTCTTCAATCTCTGCAGCTTCTGTCGTTCCATGTGCTGAGTTTGCATAAGTTACGATACTTGATTGAGTCTGAGAATTTAATGTTCCACATGCTGCATTAGCAGCAGTGAGAATATCAAATTTAGTCGATGTTTCTAAATAAAGTAAAAACAAAACAATAAACAACAACAACAACAATAATAATAATGAAACACCAAAGGTGCAAACCCTCCGTGCTACTAAACACTACCTAGCTATTACAGTATAACCTCAGACCAAAAGAACAAGCATTTTATTAGCTATTTTAATCAGGCATCAATATAGTTCGAGCGATGAAAACATTACACAGAAACTGCAGTGTCTTCATTAGAGAAGAAGCTAAACAGGCAAGAAACACTCACTGGAATTTCATTGTGAAACTTACCTACTTAAGCTGGTACCTAAGCGGAGCTGAAAGCTTCACATTTTCTCAACAATTAGCCCGATATTAAAAAAAAGTAGCACAATGAAAGGTCCTAAATATTCGTTCTGAGTAAGTTCATACCTATAAATCAATGGTTAATTGTCAGTAATCTCCAAAATCAGAACATGACAGACAGACAAACAGACAGGACGACTACTATAACCCTATGCGCGCTGAAGGTTAACTACTCTTTTTTGTTAAAGCTGGCGTGAAAAATGACATATCTTAAAGGTAGCTGGTTCTAACCACCATATCCTAACAGCTAAGTTAGGATAGAGACCCAGCATCAGTGTAGCTACATAAAAATGACAAATAGGTCTTCAGGTGGACACAAACATGTTATGTTATATTAGACTGTTGACCAAAAAGTAGCCAAAGACTATCAATGAATCACACATTACTCTCAATTACACAACCAGGAAACTTTGTACAAGAAGGAAATTACTATGTGACCACAAGATCCAATTGCCTTGGGAAGTAAACACTAGCACGATAACCGCTAATACACCTCAAAAACTACCAACAATTTCATTCTATTGTTTTTTCTTAATTCTGTGAATATGAGACAGGTAGCATTATTGCTGCAATATGAATAAATTCAGGCGGAGAGCATGTGCATATTGTTGATCACGCGTTGGTCACGTGATGCAGTTTGGGGTATTGATTCTAAATGATACTACAGTGGTCCCTCTCTTGAGAGACCCCTCTGACCAAAGACCACCCTATTTATAAGACCAGTTTTACCTGAACCAACAGCGTCTGCAGTATTTCTCACCTCTGTCCAGCGACCACACCGCCAACGCGACCAACGACCGGCGTAGAGGCTTAAATTAGCGACCATTTGCTGACATCAGCAATATTTCTGACCTTAAAGCGTACCCAATTACATGTACTTTTGAATTGTAGCAGTCCAACTGCTGTCTTTATCTCCCAATCTAGGTCTAGCACTTCTGAGGCTGCTCTGTAGGTGGTAATTTGTACTGGTTAGCTATGATAAACTTCATTACAGCTGATCTGTAGTTACAATTGTCTGAGCTTAGCTCCAATCCAGACCAGTGCAGCAACTTTAACTGAATTATAGGATATTATATATGATATGCTTGACAAATGCTACCAGCGAGTGACAGCAGGAGAGTACTCCAATATCAGCACTACTGCTGAAGCAGATAAGAGATTTAGCTGTCATCCATTGTAATTTTCAATAGTTAATACTGATTTTCTGTTAATTGTTAATGTTAACCAAATGAATTCTTAAATAATATAACAAATTGGTAATTAATGGTACAATACTTCTCTGGCATAACTAAAAATAGAATTTTCTGTCCCCCCTGACGAAAGACCACTCCTCTTGAAAGACCACATTAATCTGTACCATAGGGTGGTCTCTCAAGAGAGGGACCACTGTATCTACAAAAACCTGACTGCTTAGTGAGTTCTGAAATATTAGCCTGAAATTTAAAACAGTAACACAATAAATTGTCATTCTATATCTAAATCAATGGTTAATTGTCAGTAATCTCAAAATTCAGAGCATGACAGACAGAAAGACAGATGAACAGACAGGATGACTACTATCCATCTCGCACATGCATGCTACTATATCCCTCTTGCACATGCTTGCTACTATATCCCTCTCACACATGCTTGCTACTATATCCCTCTTGCACATGCTTGCTACTATATCCCTCTTGCACATGCTTGCTACTATATCCCTCTTGCACATGCTTGCTACTATATCCCTCTTGCACATGCTTGCTACTATAT
>WLWI01001529.1_pt1 | contig 20075 bp, 15 predicted proteins | sample 6701501 | NCBI WGS metagenome assembly WLWI01 (sample SAMN12718690, study PRJNA515312) | sponge metagenome | isolation source: marine sponge | host: Mycale hentscheli | place: New Zealand: South Island, Marlborough, Capsize Point | collected 2014-11-01 | reverse complement strand
CTGGTGTAGCCCTTCATAAATACGTGCCAGCAATACTCGCTGTGCTCACCGTCGGTCGTGTATTTGCTCCGAGCCACTCCCCCCACCTCAGGGTTTCTCTCGACAATGCGGACTTTGTGGCCCATTCTGGCAAGCTTGTGAGCAGTTGCCAAACCACCGATTCCAGCTCCCATAACGCAGACTCTCATTATGTCCCAAGATCCTGCTTGAGTCTGGCTACTATAAATTATCACACCACTTCTGCTCACCTGATTTGTAGAACAGTCTGCGTTAGTGCTGCGAGTAGGCCCTTTTTAGCTTCACTACTATAGTACAACTAAACTCGTGAGAAAATATGGATAGCCATAGCGCGTGCGTTAGTTGATAGTAAATTAGAGTCCGTCGATGATCTATTTTTTAGTTCCATTCTGAGGACATTTTGTATATGAGATTTTGATACCGAATAGATTCCAACAGTCACATTAAAGATACGTCATATTTATGTTTCAAAACCAGCAAATATTGTTGTTGTCAGTTGTTTTTTGTGGGTTTCCATCAGACTTACGAAAAAACAAACTTAAAGGCAATTTGCCACTGAATGTTGAAAAACAACAACAATAAAACAAACTAAAAAAACAACAAGACTATCTTACCTCATATCATGATATTGTCGTGAAACTATATACTAATGATGTAAGATATTGTTTTCTGTGATCAGCTCTGTCATTAATGTTTACTTACTGACCAACCATGAAGATTAAGCATCTAAAATCTTACACTAGTGGAATATTTCGTTCTAACTTTAGAACTCTCAGAGATCTATTCTATCATCGTCAGAATATTTAACCATTGAAACAAAATAGAACATCAAATATGCATGTATTAACATAATTGTTATCTTGGAATTCTATATCAAACAGGCGAGTGACTGTGATAAGTTACTTAATGAATTTTCACCACAAACTCTCACAATGACAGTTCCTCATATTGGTTGTTCTCAATGTCCTCAACTTGTTTAATAATTAGATGATGTTTCATCAAATTGTAATCTACAGATTGTTACCTGTTAAAAACTAGCACCAAATATATTGTACATTAGCTTTAGAGGATCTCAGTGATAGTTACTGTAAGCCAGCCAATGTTGACCCCAATTTGAACTCAATTTCATCAGGCTGTGTCCTGTCGCATGAGCCAGTCTCAAAAGAAGTGCTTGAAAAATACCAAACATGCTACCATTGCTACTTTAATGAATCACCTCAGCGCTACTATAGACTAGCTAGAAATTACAAAATCATCCCTAACCAAAATAAAAATGTATTGGCTGTTCTAATCAGGCATCAATAATAGTCTCGCGTAGCCAGACCCTAACGTAAAATTACCGCGAAAGGAAAACTTCAATCGCCTATTTTTTGTGCTTTCTTTATCCATTTTACAATAAAATTACTCGTCCAGCAGCCCTTTCATGAATCCTAGTGTTTGGCAGCAAGTTCCACTGCCCCATTCCTCTAGTACGCGAAAGTCTTGGGACCACGAAAAAGAGCAGATTGAGTGACTGTGGTAACCCTAAATTACTGACAACCACCCGGAACCGCAACTTCCCCCTCTTAGATCTGGAGGGGTAATGACACCAGACCCTTTCCCAGCGAAGCTATGTAAAGGGTCTGGCTAGCTCTTAGCTCTATGTAAAGGGTCTGTCTAGCTCGAGCTATGAAAAGGATGGATGCAAATGCTGTCTTCGTAAGTGAAGAAGCAGACATGATGGTAGGGAACGTTACCCACAAAAACCACCCGGTGCGGACCTGTACCTGTGCTGCACCACTATGGCTTTTAGGTAAGTCCTGAGCAGAAACTGCTTTTGCTAAGAAAAATATTTGATGTAGGTATGCATAGCTGCAACACTTCTACCCTGGCTATGCTTAGTGCGCTAGCCAGACCCTTTACCTAACTGCTACACGGGGAAAGGGTCTAGTACATAGCCTACATTCATTTTGTATCTAATCATCTCCCCAAAGTGGATATCATACGTGCTAAACAATATCTGAGCGCGAACTATCAATGACGCATAATATAGACAAGACGCCATTGATGGCCTACCCATTTAACTACACACATCATGTGTGGCCTTCTATTAACTATACCTAATTAATTAATTGTAGCATTATTGACCCTTACTGGTCAGATAGTGCCCCCTTAATCGCAGCTCTGAAGCTTGGAACCAAGGTTTTAATCTTGGCTACAACATAAGACTTTTTTTTACTCATTTTGCAACTATTATTATTATTATTATTATTTATTATTATTATTACTATTTTTATTATTATTGTTATTATTATTATTAATTATTATTATTATTATACCATTATTGTTGTTATTATTATTATTAGTTATTATTATTATTACTATTATTATTGTTATTATTATTATTTATTATTATTTATTATTATTATTATTACTATTATTATTATTGTTATTATTATTATTATTATTATTATTATTATTACTATTATTTTTTGGTTAGCCCATCAAAGGAAGTAAAATCTCATGATACATTTAAATGAACTGGCCTCAAAGTTTACAGTGCATCCTGATGTGTTCATGACAAAATTTCTTATCAGCGAAAATTTTTTGTTTGTAATCTATGTGTATGGTATATTGCCTAATATTAATTCATCAATGGTGTTACACACACACACACACACACACACACACGCCCGTCTACAGGAAAACCAGGCACATTGCGGTCCCAATTAATGACCTACGGGGCATCCAGATATTGAGCTCTCCAAGTTTTATTGCCGTAGCTTAAAATGTTTCTGATATATTTGACCTAATCGTTCCCTTTCGTAGGCTATTTTTAAGAATTTGATCAATATTTTCTTGACGTTTACGTGTGCCGCGTTGTGCCCGGTTTTCCGTAGACAGTCACATACATATATACACACATACATACATGCATACATACATATCCAACAAACAGATGACAGAGTTTCATGTAGATATTGAAGCCCTATCTCTCTCCCTAATTTTATTTTCCTCCAACCCTCCTCCTCCCCCCCCCTCCACTTTTTTTCCCCAGAATTTATTTTATTTATTTTTTGCAATTGTGTCTGAGCTAATTAACTCAAGCACCTTGAATAAGCTGCACACAGGCCGATTGTCTTACCAATTTTGATGTGAAAGTTTTTGCAATTCATCTAATTTCTTGATGCAACAATCAAGGTATTGAACAGTTAACTGTCAAGACATCACTTCCTTTTGGATGGTGCCTATAAACTACAATATATAAGGCACATCCTCGTTTAACTTGTGCCCTAAAAACTTTTTTTTTTAACTATACTTAACCATTGAAGAATCAATTGCATTATTATATTATCTGTATCAAAAGCAAACAGCCAAATCACACACTCATCTTGCTGTACAGTCTTAACTTGCATGTTTATTACTATTAATGCCATAGTTTGAACTAACTTTTAAACTACTAGCACATGTCAATACATTTGTTTATTGTCTTTCTTAGAACTGGATCAACAACCACAAAAAAAAATTAAAAGTTTACAACCAGTAACCACAAAGGAATCAGGTGCCTCAAAGGTTCTCAAGAAGAGAAAGAGACTAAGAGAACCATCAGTTTATAATGCCTTTGCTAAGGAGTTCCACTCTCGGCAGATTGAAGATGAGTATGAAGTCTCATCCATTGCAGTGTTGTTGTAATAGAATGTGAAGGTGAGGTACAGGTCTGGATATAATGATGGCTGCAATAGTAAAGTCACTCTAACAGTATGGGAAACAAGATGATAAAGCTTAGTAAATGAAACTCACAGGAAGATGTTTAGCAAAATAGTTAAAAAAAAAATACATTTAGTCTTTAGTTCCGTAATTGGAACTGAAGGGTGTTCTAATGAACTGAAATATAAGCACATCAGAAATGATTTGTAATGTATTACTGAGAGGTATGGTCAAGCAACTTCTTTGTGTCTGCATGCACTACTCTTGGATTTTTTCGGATAGTGAATTAATGTTCTACTGTACAATAAGCCAGACTAGTGTAACTCTTGATCCATCTTGTTGAACCATGCAATGGTTAGAAAAAGAAAAGGTGTTGGTTTTTTGTTCAGAGTGTTTTGTGGAATTAATTGTTTTTGTGTTATGACAGATAAATATCTTTTTTATAAACATTCAGTTGAGATGTGATGTATATGCAAAGTGACTGAACAATATTGTGAGAGAAGCCTCCCTCATATTCAGTAATAGTAGGGATTGACTTAGTTAATGTATGGGTGTCTTGTCATCATAGCAATCATTGCTGTGCAGTGTTATGCTGTGGAATATCACCCCAGCTGTGCATCATCACTCTGAACCCATTATCTCACCTATTGAGAACATTATGATTATCATGCTCTCATTTCTGTCATTATCACATCATTTATGCCTAGTCGTGCTCTCATTTATTGAGTTGTATATCAGCACCAGAAATTGAAAATCAGTTCAGTTGATGTTCTTCACCAGTCAGTGCAATTACAGTTAAACTCTAACTATTGCCAATATTCTCTCTGCGACTGCGCAAAGTCTCTAGAGACGAGCTATTGTAAGGGAGGCTGGGAGATATCAATTCTGGTGGCAGCGATTACTATGTATCGTTGGCACTGAAGTGTTTGTGAGGAGATTAGTCTCTGATACTCAAGAATACATAGGACTCGCATTACAAATATCCTAGTTCTTGTGTGGCTTCTATCTACCAGGGATTCAGCAATATCCTAGTTCTTGTGTAGCTTCATTGTACCTATCTATCAGTGATTCAGCAAAATCCTATCCAAGTTTTTGTGCAGCATAGCAATGACTTTTGCTTTTCCACGTTTGAAATAACTGGTAAAGGGTTTTTCATCCTGAAAATTATTCAAATAGTCAGCTGTTTTTTGGAGGCATTGTTTGTGGCGCCCGCCAAACATAGCCTGCCACATATGAACATATACCCGATTTGGCATTAAACACACCTAATAGTGTCTCACTTGCCAAATATATGTACAAGTAGGGAATGTGTTCCACATCACTGCTATATGTGACTGCAGTCGGCACAATGAAGCATACATGTCAAGAAATTAGATTGATCGATTTCTTAAAAATGTATTAAATTAGCCTACAGAAAGGAATGGTGAGGTCTAATATATTGGGAATGACTTAAGCTATGGCTATAAAACTTGGCGAGCTCAATATCTGGACCACCGACAACTCTGTAAGTGCAAAAAAGGCCGTGTTGTGCCTGGTTTTCCTGTAGACGGTCACATGTGTATTGGTGTTGTCTTACCTATATAGAGCTAACATTAGTGTTACTATGATTCGAGTCAGTGAATATGTATTGTTTTAGTACATTTTCTAGAACACAGTAAGTTTATGAGAGATTTTTTTTATAGAAATGATTTTTATCCATACAAAAACACCACCCATTTTAATGAAAGGTGACCATAGCCACATATATTATATAAACATATATGGAGTTTTGTGTTGAGTTAGACCCACCAGAGTAACACTCGTGCTTTGCCAATCACTATCTGGAGTTCATACAAAAATTTTTGCTGGGGTGGGGAAACATACCATACTAATGCAGGTGTTAGACCACACCTACAAGTAAATTATGGTGATGAAATATTTTCTGTGGTTCTGCTAAAGTCTCTTTAATTCTCTTTGTTGCCTTACTCTATATGTGACCATCTACAGGAAAGCTGGGAACAACATGGCAGGTTTAACCGTCGAGAATAGATCAATCGAATTCTTAAAAATGAATTAAATAAGCTATGGAAGGAAACAATTAGGTCAAATATATCAGGAACGGCTTAAGCTACTGCGATAAAACTTGGAGAACTTATATCTGGATGCCGACGACTCTGTAATTATTTGATGGTGGTCGTGTTGTTCCTGGTTTTTGCTGTAGACGGTCACATATGTAGCAGACAGTCATGAATTATTCATCCAACTTAAAATGGTAAATACATTTCTGGGTGGGAGAATCTTTTATGGTTGGGGGGAACCCTGACTATTTATTCTTTTCTACAAGACTTCTTCAGAAGCCACATCTTGAGAAACTATCCATCCACCCTATTAAACCAGTTACTGTGTTTCCCTCATTGTGGCAGGATAGTTTTTGTTAAGCCCCATCCCTCACCTTTATGTCTTTTTCTTTGCACGCACATACATACATACCAGGGTTTCTTTCAGCTTTTCACTCAAGGGGAGGCTAAATTAGACAATATGTATACCACTGTTAGTTGAATATTATCAGTCCATTAAAACGAAAAATATACAGATGATCCCAAATTAGGGAGGGGAAGTTCAAACAAAGTGTCGTTATGATGAAGATGATGACAATTCATAAATCACTTAGGAGCCGGGACTTTCTCACTTGATGTAAATAATCATCAAGTCACTCAAAAACTTATCTGATGATGATATAGAACAAATCAACAAGAAAGCCAAAAAGAATCAGTGCATTAAGACCCCGTCTCCCTGAAAGAACCTGCACACACAAATGAACACACACGCACACAAACACACACACAAACAAACACATGCACTACACAAACACACACAAACACACACAAAAACACATGCATATATCACACCTAAGCAGGGATGTGCTCCATCTGGGAAGTGAACACCTATAGTTAAAGTTTATGGTTCAGTACGAAATGTGAAATGTCTCATAAGTAACAATCATATATAGTTAGTACAAACATTCAAGTGATAATGATACTTTTGATTAAACAAACTTCAGTACTGTCAGATGTTTTGATGACAACCAGTAAATTGAGGATACTTATATCACTTGATTAATTATGATTTACTTTACTGCTATGATTTAGTGTTTGAGATAGCACACTATATTGCTACCTTTTTCTGTATTGAAATTGTAAATCTCAAAGGTTATGCTGAAGGGAAAAAAAAGGCAGTATTGTAGCTAAGGGAACTGTTTTTCCAGAGCGTGACACCATCCACATAAGAAAGAGTGCCAGATTGTATGTGTGGGTGAGGTGGTGCAATCTGGTGCTCAGCCATGGTTTGAAGACCAGTACAGTGAAGAACTGACAGAAGGCATGTTTGTTGAATGGCCGAACAAATGATTTCCTGCTTAGTCAAATAGTGTATAATATGATTGTTTTCCTGTGATTTTTTGTTTTTGTTTTTTGTTTTTGTTTTGTTTTTTGGTGTTATCCACTTTGAATCACTTTTTTTTACACATGGCATAATACACACAGGCACAACTACCAGCAGACACCAATCAGGCAGTTAAACCTAGGTCGCCTCCACAGTGAGGATCCAACATGCACTGATCAACTACAACAGGTTAGTGTTAAGTTTTATCAACACGTGGAGAATCCCAAAAATGAAGTAGGAAACAAAAGATTTATATAGCTTGACTTGAGGGAACTCCAGATGCCAAGAGGAAGGAGTGGATGGTGGCATTTCTTCATGTGTCAACCTTCACTGGTCCCCCAGTCATGGGTTCTAACTAGGAAGTTTTTGTTTGAGGGAGAAGCTCGGACAACTGTACAACCCAGAGTAGGTAGATAATAGGGTCAGGATTAAAAGATTTAAATATCATTAGAGAGATAAATCAAATCGTTGGATGCATGATTCGAAAATTTAAATTTTAAGAGGTGATTCACATTTTTTTGGCGGGGGGAGGGAAGAAGCCCTCCCTCTTCCACTAGATAGAATCCTACATATGTAAATATATATAATATTTGTACCATGGTTTGTTCAAACAGTCCAATCAGATAACTCACAGTCGAAATATTTGCTTGAATGGCATAACAACTGTAGTGTAATGTGTGACCACCCTTAAAGCTCGGTTATATGTATTTTTTATAATTTTGATAACTTTGTTATATCTGGAGCTTAGGAAGTGAGGGAATGAAAGGAAGTGAGGGAAGGAAAGAGTGTTTCCTTTTGGATTCGGCACTGTATCTATTGTAAACTATATAAGATTCCTACTAACTCATGTGATTCTCAACAGGAGCCTTCTATTCTTTTAGAATCATACCATTCATCATGGGGCAGTAATAGAGAGAACTTTGCCAACCTGATATAATCTTTCTTAGCTAACTGGTTGGTTTTCAGATAAAAGATCCATGCTTGAAGTTGTTGTTCAAATTAATAATACTGCACCGCTCACTACCAAACAATACACAGTTTGCAATTTGCTAGTATAAAAATCTCACTTTGCATGGCCAGGGTGGTTTGTGCATGCACTGTAAAGAGAGTGTAGATTACGCGTTCATCATCTAGCTTCCACTCTGTGAAATGAAGCTGTATTATAAGACTATTATGAGTTATCAAAGTGTTTATTGAGTTTGTCATCTTGATGACAGCTACCAAAAACTGAAGAGGCAGTAACACAAGAATGCAGGTGTGTGCGCGCGCGCGCGTGTGTGCATTACACAGATGATAAAAACTCGGGGTCCCTTCTGATCTATCAACCCAATTCTGAGTAACAAAATTCTACACAATTGCTATTAGCTACACAGGTTGTTTTTTCCTCCATAAATGAAGCTGAATTAGCATGCTAGTACAGTGGCAGCTGAGGGTGGGGGCTAGAGGAGCTGGAGCCCCTCCCACTTTTTTCTACAGTCTAGCCTTTATCACATTATGGTTACTTTGTTTTGTGGCCATAGCATGTAAAAGAGCAAACTCTTCATGAATATTATTTCTCATGATCATTGTATGTTTGATTCAAAGTAATGGTAGTAATCGATGCACTATTTTGAGCACCCCTACTTTGCTGGGTCCTTAGCCGCCCCTATAGTATATAATAGACTGAAATATTTTACAAATTGAAAATAGATTTATGAATCCTCTTCATCTGAGTCAGATGCAAAAATGTCAACAGCATTTGAAACTGGATCTGATGGTGATAAATAAAAATCAAATGACTGATTGTCACAACTAAAAAGTTCTAGAAGAAGAAAAGCAACAGTGTGGTACTTGCTAACAGTCTTTGGAAAGTTGAGGAGTGAAGCGCTTCACATTGCAGTAGTTTCCTCTTCAACAGATGAACACAACCGGTACGAAACGATGCCGAGTATGCTTCCGTCTGTGATACAGAAGAAAGATGGTGCTGTATCAGCGAATGCTCTTCCTTCAAACTTCTCTCAATAGCTTTTAACTTGTTCATAACTGTTTCTTCCTCCTCAGTAGCTCTTCTGATTAAATTCACTTCCTGGACTACTTTTACCCACAGACTTGTGGATATATCTGAAGCTGGTTCTGACAGAAGAGATGACATTTCTAAAGAAGAAAATTCCTTTAGTTCTTGACAATATCGAAGTTAAGGCAACGAGGCAAAGAATACACATTCCCCTCCAGTGCATCTGGACGCATGCTGTTGTAGCGAGAAATAGCACGTTTCAGAGTACTTGCGGTTGATGTGATCTTCTTTGCTAAACGTGAAGCAATAGACTTTTTATTTACAAAATGCGAATTAAATACATTCAAAAAAAGTTAATACTATAATTTACCTACATATCAAGATTTTGTCAACAGCAAGTATCTTTGTTCTCGGGCCACCACAAGTATATCTTGAAATTGCTTATGACACTGTCCAGTAGCCTGTAATGAACACCATACCACGAGTTATCCAACACATTATTCAATGTCCACACTCTACTACTCAACATTTGCACTGGCATAGAGACATCAATTTTTAATCATGTAATACAAGCCTCTTCTTATTACAGACTCTTTGATTTCAACCACCCTGTAATATGATAGTGATGTGTACTATTTAAAAGAATATTGGACTACATGTATTATTCAATGCTTCATGGCCATGCACATATTTGGTGAGCAATTGTGCTAAAAAATCTGAACTTGCTTGCTTGTGTTTAAGTTATTAGCCATCAGCATGCATGCACCTGAGGGTTGTGGTAGTCACTTTGTCATTCACTCTGTCATTCATTCATTCACTCTGTCAACAGCGGATCCCGAAGATGGCTGCTTACCAGGCTCTAAAACGACGCACAGGTAGAGAACTCGACAAAGTAAGTCCTTTTAATGTGCCAGAATTTTTGTTTTCGGCTTTATTCTCCAGAAACAGCCGGTTGAATTCTAGACTTGAGATAGTAGCAGTTTATGCCCCGCCCCTTTTAGTGGCCCTAGTCACTAACTTCATTAAAAAAAATTTTTTTTTCATAATCATGCTAGCTAACTAGCACTGAGGGTTTGCACTTTAGTGCTCTAGTTGAAGTATAAATACTAATATAAATGGCAAACATTGCTTGGGTGCAATACTGATGATCCATACCAAACACTACGGATTGCATGAAATAGAACTCCACCATTGAACTAGAGGTGCACTCCAACAAACAGAGAGACATATACAAGACAAAATGAGAAATTAGGTGCACATAAACATGTAAGAAAATAATTCATTATCTAGTCTTCCTAATCACAGAGTTGTGCCAATTAGCATGTACTATTGCAAGGGTTTGGATCAGAAAAGTACGAGCAGTAGAAGGCTACTAACGCCATGTGATGGTTGTACATCCCTAAGTCACTGCTAGAGTAAATATGGGAATAATCTGCAAAAACCACCCAATATAGAGTAGTACTAATATGTTTTCTGACAAACAAAGCAACCATCATATTGGTTAGGTATGTAGCTTACTTGGAGATCGTGACAACAAGACATCATGTCGTTTTTCAGCCAGTTGTTTTACCATTGCATCTGTTAGAGTGCCTACATGTTCACTCCACATATCAAAACACATGAAAGTATTACGACAATGCAGTAAAAAACCTACCATTAGAAGTCATCAGGTTTGATAATTCCTTCTGTGATTTTGCATTTGACTTGCTTTGCATGCTTCAAACGTTTACACAAAGATGAACCTACATAACATTTGGGATAAATCAATATTTTGTGGATGGTGTGATATTAAGCATATAATGCATTAAGCATATATATTCTGTAGCAATGACTGACCTCATTTAAAAAATTCATTACGAACCTACCTAACAACCTACTAAGCTGAACTCCATTGGTCAGATCTCTACTTTACGCAGGTCGAGCTGAAGGTTGGTTATACTTCTGCGAGAAAATTCAAAAGGGATGGGATGGCGAAATATGTGACACAATTTTGACACTTTAATTAAATTCCTCAAACACAAGTCATTGATGCTAGTGACTCCAGACCCCTTTCCTTCCCTCCCTCTCAGAAAAGAAGGTAAAGGGTCGGCCACACCGACATGGGGGGAAGGGGGAGAAGGGAAAGAAGCTATCTCTGTATATATTACCTAATCGTTTGGGTAGCCATGATTTCAGAGCATCTGTTTCAGAGACTGTGATATTGAAAGTCATACAAAATGGTGATTCATACTGAATAATTAAAGAAATTGTAATTAAACCAGGGGTGCTCTGCAACAACACAATGTCGCGAGTGTAGCTTCGAGTTGCACAATATAGACCAATTATTCTTAATACCGTGATAGTCTTTTTACATTCAACTCTCATCAAATACACTTACCAAGATTAGACCTCACTTTTAAAGCATAATGTAGAAGTGCAGATGAAAGTACATCAATACGGTGTGATGGCTTGCACTATGTCCATACACATGGAAAATTGGTACAGCCAGTGTGGTGTTGAGCAGAAGATCTATTCTTCCACTATTCTGTTGGTTTAAAAATGATGTCTTATATATGTGACAGGCAACAGGAAAACAGGCACAACGCAACGCATGTAAATGTCGAGAAAAGATCGATCAATTTCTTAAAAATATATTAAATACGCATAGGAAAGGAACAGTTAGGTCTAATATATTGGGAATGACTTAAGCTACTGCGAATACTTGGAGAGCTCAATATCTGGATGCTGACAACTCTGTAAGTGGAAAAAAAATTTATGGGGGCCACATTGTGCCTGGTTTTTCTGTAGACAGTCACATATGCTGTACACAGAAAACCAGATACATACTTTAAGGTGAGCTTCAAATGAACAGGCTATGTCCATAGAATAACATCAGCTGTTGGTCACCCATATTTTCCTTCAGCTTCTCAAGAAGATACACAGGATATGCAAACCTAGACACGTAAAAAGATATTGTTCCCAAAGATTCATTCAAACATCCACACCATACAACCTTTCTCCATGCTTCATACTGAAGAAACGTTGAGGGAAATGATGGTGACATATGATACCAAACACAGCTGTTTCATCCAGTGCAGCATACCGAGTTTTAGAGTGCAAAGCATCTCCAGCTAAGAACTCATGACATCCCTGAATAATGAAACATAAACAAATTTAAAAAAAGTTGTTAAACCAATAATGATGCTCCTTGGTATGACTGTACCTTGTCTGGTGTGTGAGACCCAGCATCATAAGATGATACAAACGGGTCTACAGACTCCTGGTCCTCAAAGAATGCACCAGCAAACAATGGTGGCCGCACACTCATTCCCGAGGATTTTTTTCGACAAAGCCCATAACCTACACAATTATCACCATTATTAATTGCTATCTTGCAATGTATGAACAGCTAACCTTAGGACAAGCTGGGCATTTTGTAGAGATATCAAGTCCACATGATATGGTTAAACCTATACTTAGAGATATCAAGTCCACATGATATGGTTAAACCTATATATACTTAGGTAAACTTTTTTTTTTTTGTTGGGAGAGGAAAGGGAAAATGATTCAACTCATCCATGCATTCTAAATCCATACCTAAATTCCTCAAAAGCTTCAAGGATTGCAGGATATACATTTCTGAACTAAAAAAAAAAAGAACAATAAAAAAATTGGTTTGGAAAGAAGGGCAAGTACACAATGGTGAAGCTTTATCTAGTTAACTTACTTGAGAACTAATGTACTTTCCTCTCTTGCAGTCTAGAGCACGACAAAAAGCATCAACACCAATGCATCCTTCAAGGACTAATGACTCCAGCCATAGAAGTAGATCTTGATGGAAAGCCAGTATAGGGTTCTTCGGAAAAGCTGGTCACATGCTGTGTCTCACTAAACTCACTTTTGTTCCTCTAATCTTACAGGTCAAAATTCAACATCCGCTAACATTTTATTTGTGGGCAACTTCCATTTTTTACTACAATATACAAAAAGACAGATCGATTCCCCTTATATCACAGTTCAATCAATATAATGTCAGAACAGTGCATGCACAAAAGGGTAAAGAAATAATGAAAGTAAATATGGCTGCAGTATTTAGTATTCATTCCAGACACTCACACACACATAGTGAAGTGCGTATTCTAATTGTTAGAGTAGCAATCCAATAAAATCCGAAGAATTTATATAAAAATAAGCTATATATATATACCAAGTTATAATTAAATTTCAAATTTGAAGTCAGCTTCCTTGATATTGATTGCAATAATCTTTGTAGCTCTCATGTTGCATTCGTTGGACAAATAAGAGAAAGGGGTAAGTCATTTAACATACTTAAGAAACAATTTATCTTTTGCACATTATTGCAGACTTTTAAGGTGGATCTCTCGCGTATTGAAAACCTGAAAGAGCGTTATTTTAAGGTGGATCTCTCGCGTATTGAAAACCTGAAAGAGCGTTATTTTAAGGTTAATATTAAGCTAGAAAATCATATTTTTCTTTTCCCCATCAAAACTGTATGGTGGAATTTAAATATGGACAATTAGTAATTTTTTTAGAAACATGATAGGACTAGCCAGACTAAGTGGAATATACTCTGATGTAAGTGATATCTAGTCACGTATGCTCTATGGCTGGCTAGAAGACTGACTGCTAATTGGCAATGAAATGATGTGATTAAAGTCAAATGCAACTGATTAAGCATACCACATAAATATTTTTCTGCTAATTAAGTCATGCTGGACATGCCCATGTTGAAGGGTGGTAACCCGAGACACTGGTAGAGGATGAACAGTCATGTTTGTGCACAGGTCACACTGGGTGGCATCAATAAGAGACTGTAATGACAGTAAATATCACAAGAGAATAGTTCTGCACTGCTATTATGATTGCTATATTGACAAATGGTTGGCAATCAATTTGTTGAAAGCACAGGATGTGAATATTAATCAAGTGAATAAGTGAGTGGGTGTACCGTTCTCCCTACTTCCTGTCCTGCAGTTTTATGAGTGCAATCAATTACAGCTGCAGCATCAGATGAGTGAGGAGTTGCTACCTGCAAGATGAAGTTAGTGGCTTTAACTCTTGTTCTTTTGGTCTCTTACTCAAGTTATACCTGTAAGTTGTAGAGTAGTACAATGTGGAGGGCCCACAAAGAGCTGTGTGTGTATGGTGTTGAAGATGGGAGTATTGTAGAGATAGGAGCTTTTGAACTGAAGACTGCCAATGTTCCTGGACTGGTCAGCTTCACATCCACTAGGACGATCGTGATCTCTGGCTTCAGTTTCAGTGGAGATCCTCCAGGTGGGTCAGCATGTTGTACAGTCTCAATGCGTTACCATAGTGCTCCTTAGTTATGTTGTCACTTCAGCAAATGTTGTTAAGACAAAAATTTATATGACTATACAGTTTTATAGCTATAACTACTATGCAATATTTTCTACAGCATTTTATGCTGTTTGTGGCAGACATCCATTGATATAAGAATAAATCAATTCATATTAATCTTACATCTAATTTCAAAACTTTCATGCTTTATCTTTTTAACGTTTACCTTTGAGATTCAAAATATTGAAACTGTTTGACTTATTGAAAGTTCTCAAATTACTCCTGAAGAAAGTTCAACAAAATATTTGTACAGTAATCAAATATTTTAAGATTACTGTGAAGTGTTGCGATTCAGACACAACTGTTTATTTGCAAAATCTCATGACCTTATAGTTCTAATTGGCATCAGGCTGGCTGCAAGGTGTCTGCATTGGCAAGGTGTGAGCCAGTCATTTGATTAGCATCTGTGGTTATGCTAGCCCTTGCTAGCTATTTGCCAGATTCCCAGCTATTTGTGTGTGGCTTACTTTTGTAATATGTACCATGGACTAAAAGGGGTGTAACCATGAATAATGGAAGTGTAAACAAGCATGTATCAGTATAATATTCATTGATACTGTTATTATGTAAAGACTTGATCAAGATTTACTTGATGTGTACTACAGTGCTGTAGCTGTGTGAAAGATGAAAGAACAAAAAGGGGTGTGTCCTACACTCACTAATACTAATATAATAGATGTATAAAATGTATAGAGAATAAATAGCTGTAAAATGGTTTGAAATACAACATGAATATTAAGTAAGAAGTGATTAGTCGATAAACTCCTAATCAATAGCCGGATGTCTATGAGGCTGCTAGTCACTACTATGCATAGTGTGACATGTTAGATATGATATGAATGAGCAGATGAGGAGGGATGACACATGTGAGGACTTAATATTCTCCGAATTTTTAGAGGGGGCGGGGCGGGACTCACAATTATTTTTTTTCTAAACAAGGGATAACATTTTTATGTGCACAGATATAAGACAGTTGCATAAACAATGATTTCCAGAAAAAAATATATTGGTATAGATGAAGACTGTTTACCAAGTATAGTGGTACAAAATAATAGGTAAGGTTCTTCCAGAAGCACATGCCACTAAATATTTTTCTTAATACTTTTTTTACCTCAAGGCCTCTGCTGTTTTTGCATGTGTTTGTGTAGATACATTTCTATACTCTTATGGTCCTGGAGTAGAAGTCAATGCTACTGGAGGAGGTACCATCATACCTGTAACAGGAAGTTTTGCCACGTATGAACACACTTAGTGTCATGTTAAAACATATGTTCACCTGTTGTCATAGTTCCTCAGTCTGGAATAAATTTGTAAATATCAATTATAGTACAAACTTGTCACTTAATTATACCATCAAATTTGGGCTATGCTGATTGTTGTTGTCTACACCAGATCTGAGGGAGGATTTCGTCCATCAGTTCCGCTGAACAACATTGAGCTACAAGTGGAACTGCCTCCGGGCATGAGTGTGTGCGATATTGGAACACTCACTGTTTGGTGTCGGGAAGTGGGCGTCATTTTCTCCGTTCTTCCTATTCCAGATGCTACTTTTGTAAGAGCATTTCTCATTCAATTGCAGTAACACTTACATAGTTAATTATTGTTCCAAGTTATGAACTTTATTAGCTAGGTTGGAAATCAATGTTAGGAAAAATAAATGATAGAAACCTAATAAAACAATTGTCACCAGAAAAAGTGATTTTTTTTTCTTAAGGTAGACAATTCTACTGGACTGGAAGCTATGCAATAAAGATGATATCTGAGCAGGTATCTCATCAGACCCAAGATAGTTGAGTCAAGGAAAAGAGGCTCCTGGTCCATCTGGTTTACGAGTGTAAAATGAGAAGCTAAACTTCAAACAATAGAACCCATCAATGCTTTCTCTTTGACAAACGGTCAACTTCAAAGACAATTTTCTATTGCAATTGAATCTTAACTATTTCGTTTACATACAGCCTTTTTTAATTAAAGTATGAACTATTATCACCCTGTGTGTGTGTGTGTGTGTGTGTGTGTGTGTGTGTGTGTGTGTGTGTGTACAGGTCACCAAGTCTCCTTGTAAACTGGTGAGTAGTAATATCAATGAACTGCATGTGTCATGTTGACAAGGTAGCTATAACAGTACATATCCAACACACATGTAGGCGAACACCAGGTCCCTGGTTGGTAACCTCAATGGGTCGTCTGGAGTATCAGGGAATATGCATGTAACTGGACCCAACACTGTTGTCATAGAGAACTTCAACTTCAACTTCAATAACATAAATGGTAAGTTACTTACCAAATTTGATAGAATGTTTGATATAAATCCTAAAATACTGACCCAGTAACGAGTACATCGTAATGCTACAAATAATTTACGTGTGATCAATACTAATTATTCATCCCATCCCTTGTTGAACTGTCGTCTCTTGTTGAACTGTCATCTCTTGTTGGACTGTCGTCTCTTGTTGAACTGTCATCTCTTGTTGAACTGTCATCTCTTGTTGAACTGTCATCTCTTGTTGAACTGTCATCTCTTGTTGAACTATCATCTCTTGTTGGACTGTCATCTCTTGTTGAACTGTCATCTCTTGTTGAACTGTCATCTCTTGTTGGACTGTCATCTATTGTTGAACTGTCATCTCTTGTTGGACTGTCATCTCGTGTTGAACTGTCATCTCTTGTTGAACTGTCATCTCTTGTTGGACTGGTCATCTCTTGTTGAACTGTCATCTCTTGTTGAACTGTCATCTCTTGTTGGACTGTCATCTCTTGTTGGACTGTCATCTCTTGTTGAACTGTCATCTCTTGTTGGACTGTCATCTCTTGTTGGACTGTCATCTCTTGTTGGACTGTCATCTCTTGTTGAACTGTCATCTCGTGTTGGACTGTCATCTCTTGTTGAACTGTCATCTCTTGTTGGACTGTCATCTCTTGTTGGACTGTCATCTCTTGTTGAACTGTCATCTCTTGTTGAACTGTTATCTCTTGTTGAACTGTCATCTCTTGTTGGACTGTCATCTCTTGTTGAACTGTCATCTCTTGTTGGACTGTCATCTCTTGTTGAACTGTCATCTCTTGTTGAACTGTCATCTCTTGTTGGACTGTCATCCCTTGTTGAACTGTCATCTCTTGTTGAACTGTCATCTATTGTTGAACTGTCATCTCTTGTTGAACTGTCATCTCTTGTTGGACTATCATCTCTTGTTGAACTGTCATCTATTGTTGAACTGTCATCCCTTGTTGAACTGTCATCTCTTGTTGAACTGTCATCTATTGTTGAACTGTCATCTCTTGTTGAACTGTCATCTCTTGTTGGACTGTCATCTCTTGTTGGACTGTCATCTCTTGTTGGACTGTCATCTCTTGTTGGACTGTCATCTCTTGTTGAACTGTCATCTCTTGTTGAACTGTCATCTCTTGTTGAAACGGTCATCCCTTGCCTAAACTCTCTCTAATAGTTATTAAAAAACATTTTTCCTATAGAAAATGAAACATGTTTACATGTAAATTATTGTAGCTGCATTTTATGCTTTGCCTCGCAATACTGGAACTGGTGGTTCAGTTAGTGGAGCACCAAAACTGCCAGCTACTTCAGATGATGCTAAGTGAGTGCCAGTAAAGAGAGTGTTTTGTGTGCATGTGTCTAATTAAGTATGATTAATTTTGATCATTATCATTGATTAGTGCCACGGTTAATTTGAGTTTTATTGCATCCAATTGATTACAGCAACTTAGGTGGCTTTGAGTCTTCAGTATCCAATGGGCGTGTCATTCTAGAACTGAATGGCACAAATCTTTGTAACATTGGTATCATTGCCTTTGCTCTCCAAACTACTAGAGCTGTTCTTGCCGAAGTGACTATCCGTAATACCACAGCTACAATGGTACAGCAATCCAATGTTGTTTCACTCTGCCTACTGTTGTTGTTGTGTTATTGTTGTGTATAATATGTGGCTAGGTCTCGAGTAGCACTTGCCTCTTGGTATGTTCCTACTGACTTTTAATCACAATAAGTGTAAGTGCATGTGTTTTTATGTCTGTCTCTGTTATGTAATTACTAGGGGGTGGAGATTCTAGGTCGAGCTGTGGTTGGTCTGTTGCCTGGTAATGAGAACAACACTGTAGGGGGTGTGGTTCAGTTTACTAGTGAGTCTACCATCTACATAAAAAACCTCCGATACAGTGACACTGTGACAGGTTAGTAATAATAGTAGTAGTAGCTAAAAACATTAACTAAATGAAATTTATAAATTTACAGAAAAAAGAGGACAGTTATATTTTTACTATGCTATGTTCTGGATACGTAGCTATGGCAATAGATAACCATCACTTCACATATTCTATTTTATTGTAGCTTCTCTCTATTATTTTAATCGTGGAGAATCTGTGAATGCTACATATGGCGGTACCATGCTCCGCCTCCCTGACAATGTGCCCAAGTGAGTCCGAATATCTTGTCAATGATCTATCTATAGCACCATGGCGACCCAGCTAAGTGACTATGTTTTCATGTGTAGCGACCAAGGTGGATTTGTAGCCAATCCACCTTTTACCAGTGATGTATACATCCGGCTGCCTGGGAGTGTGACTGTATGTGACATAGGGGCAGTGGCTGTGATCAGTAGAACTAATGGCAGGGTCTTGTCATCGTTACCTGTAGCGTACTCTCTAACGGTGAGTCGCCATGTATATGTTTGGCTGTGATGGAAAGTCTGATCTTGACTCAACTCAGCCATTGATTCAGAAATACATTATTAGGTTCCCATACAATTTGCTAATTAGCAATAAATTCATATTAACCTCAACAGCTTGAAGACATACTCAGAAATAGGAGTATAATAGGCACTACTATATGAAAGTACTTTAAATTCATTTATTATCATCTGCCCACCCACACAGTGGCCCTTGATGTACTAACTTGAATGCAGTAGCATGAGGTATTTCTGTTCACTGTTACTTGACCATGTAATGCACACACTACCAGAGTCACTCAATATATTGCACCAACCTAGCTTTATCATTAACATGAATGTATACAACTGGCATTAACTACTTACAATACTTTACCAACCACATCACCAACCACATCACCAATGATGCTTTACCAACCACATCACCAATGATGCTTTACCAACCATATTCAGCTATTGAATTATTCATGAATGCACACCATTGTCGCCTGACTGACACATATATTAATATATAGATGATTTATTATTTCCATTTTATTCGGTAAGGTAAGATGCAAGGGTTATTGTATAATTAAAGTGGAACTTCTTTACAAAGGGACTCCAAAAAGCAACTTACTTTCAATAACAGCCAACATGAATGGAATGAAATGATTTACCACAGTACAAAACAACCCCTGAAAGCAGCCAAACTCTCTGCGAGGGTCATAATACTTCCCCTAAGTATGACCTTTGTAGAGAGGTTTCACTGTATACATGCATACAATATAATATTATTAGTCACTAGCTACAAAACATTTCAATTACGCGGTAGGTTCTTGATTTTTCACAGACAGTTAAACTCGCCGAAATCATTGGCGGGGTCCTTCCTGTTGGCATTTATTATCCTCCCCTGTGGCATTTAGAACCCTAGCTTGTGACAT